>Ga0074195_1000078_pt1 | contig 243707 bp, 250 predicted proteins | sample EPASupsiteHSE623_FD_64525 | JGI IMG/M metagenome (GOLD analysis project Ga0074195, IMG submission 64525) | Bioremediated contaminated groundwater from EPA Superfund site, New Mexico - Sample HSE6-23 | ecosystem: Environmental > Aquatic > Deep subsurface > Groundwater > Contaminated ...
GTATTTGTTGTAATAGCGCCTCTGTGTCTATCTGAAATTCCATCTTTCAATCCTTGTGTATGTGTAATACTACCAGATTGACACAGATTTTCTAACGCTCCCTGTAAAGGTGAAAAGGCCTATTTTAAACTAAAGTAGCCCTTTATTTTGTAATTAATCTTTTATTTGTGGCAACTCTAATTCTTTTCTTAACCTATTTCTTACAATCTTTATCAATGTATTAATTGTTTCTACCGTTTCAGGGATATTTGATTTTTCAATTGACTTTATAAATTTTTCATATAGTTCTATTTCATCTTGATAACCATATAGAAAAAAATTAACTCTAGCCTGCTCAATTTTAGATTCCAATTCTACATCTTTTTCAAAGGGAGCTGAATAGGAACTAAATGAATTTTGTATTGGAATAAAAGATTCCAAAGTCCTTAATCTATATTCTGTTCGCTTTTTTAATCTTTCATGTTTTCGATTAAAATAGCTAACTACTCCCCAACCTATAATAACTACAAAAATTGATAAATCTGAAATATTCATTTTTTATTCCTCAATAAGTTTAAAAAAACCTAAAGTAGTATCTCTTTACTTACTCTTCCATCGCAATCATCAAAAAGCCTGTAAAAGCGGCATTGTCATCGTGGCTTATCTTCTTTCCGACATTGGCTTTCATCTTTTCTAACACGCTCGTGTATGCCACGTAAAATTCATAACTTGGTTTTGGCTTATAGACTAAGCCTTCTATCTCAAAAAAGGCGATGATATTTTTGGTGGTCGTAGGCTTGATGAAAAACTCTTTATCTCTGTAAAAATAATAAGGTATAAGCGTTACAAGTGACCATTTTGCTAGCCCGTAAAAAGATAAGGCTTCAACGACGATCTCAAAGCCCTCTTTGGCATCGCCATACAGCATCTCGTACACACCGATGCTAAACATATCTCTTCGCTCCATGCGCATGGACTTGACCATATCGCGTACTTTTGGCTTTTCAAAAAGAGAGATAAGGGTTGACTTTGAGACGATTTTGGCAAAGTTTTCACAGATAAGCTCAGGCTGTGTGAAGTTTTCTTTAACAAATATCTTACGGACGTGCTCGCCGATTTTCGAGGTATTGTGACGTTTAATGATAGGCAAAAGCCCCGCATCTTCAAACCCGTCAGGATAAAGTTCAAAAAAATACGCTTCCGCATTTTTGAGTTTTTCTAAGTTCATTACCGTAATTTCCTCATCTTTTGTTTACCGAGTTTGAAAATCTTTGAGGGTTTGTCTTCAAAAAAACCTTTACATGTAAACACAACGACGTCTGCTTTTTCGATGGCAAAGGCTTTATCAAAGCCCTTCCCGCTGGGGTTGGACGAGGTGGAATAACTCCATATCAGTTTTCGTAAAAATGCTAAGTGATCCGTGTCTTGAATCACGCGAATCGCCAGTCCACACGGATAGGCAAAGGTGGTTTTTTTGGCTCTTCGGATACGTTTTTTATGCTCTTTTGGAATGCGGGTAAAGGTGCGAAGTGTGTGTAAGCTGTCCACGCTCATCAAAAATGGTTTACCGTTTGGGCGGTTTTTGATGGTTGCTAATGCCTCGGCATTTTGGGAGAGAAACCCCGCCGTTGTCTCCGTTTGCGCTAGATAAACAAGGTCGGGGTTCATGGTTTTAGTTAAGATAGTCTTGAAGTGCTCTTGGTTCAAGCGCGCTTTTATCTTGAATATATGCGATAGATTCCGTTGCCGCCGCTGCCGCCGCTACGGTCGTAAAATAAGGAATTTTGAAGCGAAGAACGGCTTGGCGGATCTTTTTCGCATCGTCTTTGCTCGATTTTGCGTCGCTCGTGTTAATCACTAAAGCGATGTCGCCGTTTTTGAGTTTATCTTCGATATTCGGACGTCCTTCGGAAATTTTATAGACAAATTCCGCTTCCACACCCGCATCGCGCAAGGCTTTATGCGTTCCGCCGGTCGCGACGACTTTAAAACCGAGCTGAACAAATTTTTCGCCGATCTGCTTGGCATAGCTTTTATCGATATCGACTAAAGAGATAAACACCGCACCGCTTTTGGGTAAGATATTCGCCGACGCGATTTGACTTTTCGCAAACGATGCCGGAAAATTCTTGCTAATGCCCATAACCTCGCCGGTAGATTTCATTTCAGGACCCAAAATCAAGTCCGCGCCTTGAAGTTTATTGAACGGGAAAACCGCCTCTTTGACCGCAACGTGGCTGAGCGGCTTTGGTTTTAAAAGTCCGCCGACTTCGGTTACCATGTTAAATTTGTCGTAAAATTTAAGCGCTTCGCGAAGATTGCCTTGGAACATCACGCGCGTTGCGACCTTTGCCATCGGAACGCCGGTGGCTTTACTGACAAACGGTACGGTACGACTGGCTCTTGGATTGACTTCGATCATGTAAACATCGTCTTGATAAATGGCGTATTGAATATTCATCAGTCCTACGACACCGAGATTTAAAGCAATTTGGCGTGTTTGCACTTCTATTTTTGCCAAAATCGCTTCGCTGAGGCTAACGGAAGGTAAAGAACACGCACTATCGCCGCTGTGAATACCCGCTTCTTCGATATGTTGCATGATGCCGCCGATATAGACGTCTTTACCGTCGCTGATCGCATCCACGTCGACTTCGATCGCACGATCTAAAAACTGATCGATCAAAACGGGCGAATTGTGGCTCACACTTACCGCTTCGTTCATATAGGTTCTAAGTTCGCTTTCATTGTAAACGATGCGCATCGCACGACCGCCTAAAACATAGCTTGGGCGAACCAAAACGGGATAACCGATGATCTTAGCTTTTTCGATCGCCTCTTCTTCGCTGGTCGCCGTTGCGTTATTGGGCTGTTTAATATGATTTTCTTTAATAAATTGCGAAAACTTTTCTCGATCTTCCGCCATATCGATCACGCGAGCGGTCGTTCCGATGATTTTTGCACCCATAACGGTCAATTTCTTCGCCAATTTCAACGGTGTTTGTCCGCCGAAATGCACGATAATTCCATCGGGTTGTTCTTTTTCGACCACGCTTCTGACATGTTCAAAATCGATCGGTTCAAAATAGAGAATATCGCTGGTGTCATAGTCGGTTGAAACGGTTTCGGGATTGCAGTTGTACATAATGGTTTTCACGCCCATATCGCCTAACGCGTATGCCGCGTGAACGCAACAGTAGTCAAACTCGATACCCTGTCCGATACGATTCGGACCGCCGCCGATGATCATCACTTTTTTCTGTGTATCCGTCGTCTTAGACGGTTGAGGCACTTTCATAATATTCGTCGTCGAATACAAATACGGCGTTAAGGCTTTAAATTCCGCTGCACACGTGTCGACTTCGTTGTATTCAAAGTCGATGCCGAGCTTGTTACGCGCAAAGTAAATATCGTTTTCGGTTAACTCTAAATTGTCCTCTTTGTTGATCAATTTTGCGATCATCTTGTCCGAAAAACCCATCGTTTTTGCTTTGCGTAACATCGTTTCGTTATTGAGGATAAACATGTCGATCTCTTTTTCAAAATCGACGATCTCTTGAATCTGCCCTAAAAACCATGGATCGATTTTACTCAAACGATACACTTCTTCAACGTCATAGCCTCTTCGAAACCCTTCCGCGACGTAAAGTGCGCGGTCGCAATTGGGGCGTCGAATCTCGTTTTTAAGTTTTTCTTCTTCGACTTTTTGAATTTCAAAACCGCTCAAACCGGTCTCTAAAGAACATAACGCTTTTTGAAACGACTCTTTAAACGTTCGCCCGATCGCCATGACTTCGCCCACGCTTTTCATCGACGTGGTCAACGTCGAATCGGCAAGCGGGAATTTTTCAAACGTAAAACGAGGAATTTTTGTTACGATATAATCGATGACCGGTTCAAAACTCGCCGCCGTACCCGTAATGTCGTTTTTAATCTCGTCAAGCGTAAATCCAACGGCTAAAAGCGTGGCGACTTTGGCAATCGGATATCCCGTTGCCTTCGAAGCCAATGCCGAGCTACGGCTCACGCGCGGATTCATTTCGATAACGGTCATGCGTCCCGTTTGGGGGCAAATCGAAAACTGTACGTTACTGCCGCCCGTATCGACGCCGATTTCACGCAAAATCGCAAACGAGGCATTTCGCATACGTTGGTACTCTTTATCGGTGAGCGTAAGGGCGGGAGCAATGGTAATAGAATCGCCCGTATGCACGCCCATCGGGTCGAAATTTTCGATCGAACAAACGATGATGCAGTTATCGGCACGATCGCGAATAACTTCCATCTCGTACTCTTTCCAACCCAAAAGCGACTCTTCGATTAAGATTTCGTTGATCGGACTCGCATCCAAGCCGGCACTCGCCAACTCTTTAAACTCGTCGATATTGTACGCGACGCCGCTTCCGCCGCCCGCTAAGGTATACGAAGCGCGGATAATCAACGGAAAGCCGATTTTTTCCGCCGCCGCGTACGCATCTTCCATCGTATAAGCATACGCGCTGATCGGTAAATCCATACCGATTTTCATCATGGCTTCTTTAAACGCTTGTCTGTCTTCGCCTTTTTTAATCGCAGTAGGATTTGCGCCTAAAAATTTGACGTTTTCGAGCAAGCCGAGATCGTGCATGCGCATGGCAACGTTCAAGGCCGTTTGTCCGCCCATCGTCGGCAAAATCGCGTCGACATTCTCTTTCTCGATAATACGCGCGATAACCTCTTCGGTAATCGGCTCAATATACGTGCGATCGGCGAATTCCGGATCGGTCATAATCGTTGCGGGATTTGAATTGACCAATACGACGCGGTATCCAAGTTCTTTAAGTGTTTTTGCCGCTTGCGTTCCCGAATAGTCAAATTCACATGCCTGTCCGATAACGATAGGACCTGATCCGATTAATAGTATGGTTTTAATATCTTGGCGTTTTGGCATCTCTTTCCTTTAATCTACATGTAGTATTCAACCCAACACCTCTGAGGTTCTGGGTTCAAGACTAATTTTGTAAAATCACATGCATAAATGCAGGGACATGGGCATTGGCATAAGGCTTAACGACCACGGTTTTGGATGACTCCTCTTCGATGACCTGCGTCACGGTTCCGACTTTAATTCCCTCGAAGAAAAGACCGTCCAGTCCGCTGGTGACCACTTCGTCTCCGACTTGCGGTTGCAACCATTGCGAAATATATTTCACTAAAATCTCTTTGCGGTTTCCTTGTAAAACGCCTTGCATTTTTTGATCTCCCACGTAAACCGAAAAAATCGATTTGGGATCGCTTAACAACAAACCTTGCGGATGCCCGTCGTTCGATACGACGATACCCGCGGCATATCCTTGAGTTAAAAGGCCGTAAATTTTACTTTGATTAAAGTCTTTAAAATCAAGCCATACTTTACCGTAATCGTTAAGGTCGGTATAGCCGATCGACTGAATCAATGCAATTTTAGGAGAGTATGCCGTAACGTTGTTTTCTTTTAAAAGATCGTTTAATTTGCTCGCAAACGCGATGGATAATACGGCCGATTTTTGCAACGTCTGATTCTCGGCACGCAACCGTTTAATCTCTTCTTGTTGGGCAAAATGTTCGTTCACACGATTTTCAATACTCGTTTTTAAATCAACGTAAGCGGATAATACTTTCGTATTTAATCCGCCGATATAATGCTTCGCTTCCGTTCCGTACCGAAACGATACGAAAACGAAAGCCGCTAAAAGTATAAGGATTTTAAATTTATTCATTCGATAGTTGTTGCAATATCTCTATCTCTTCCAAAGCTTTTCCCGTTCCCTTAGCAACGGCTAAAAGCGGTTCGTCCGCTACGAAAACGGGGAGTTTGACGATGTCGGAAAGATATTTGTCAAACCCGCGAATCAACGCACCGCCGCCCGTTAACACGATACCGTTTTCCACGATATCGCCCGCCAAATCGGGAGGCATAACCTCTAAAACGTCTTTGAGCGCATCGGCAATCTCTTTCAAAGGCTCTTTAATAGCGTCGCGTACGTCCTCGCTGGTCAACTCGATACGGCTTAAAAGTCCGCTAACTTGATCGCGGCCTTTGACCATCATCGAAAGCGGTTCATCCATAGGCACGGCCGTTCCGATAGCAATTTTTATCTCTTCTCCGGTTCGTTCGCCGATCAGAAGGTTGTATTTTTTCTTCACATAATCTACGATTGCCAAGTCGATTTTATCGCCGGCAACGCGAATCGATTTGCTGATAACCAAACCGCCCAAAGAGACTACGCCGATTTCGGTCGTACCGCCGCCGATATCGACAACAAGGCTTCCTTGCGGCTCTCGTACCGGAAGTCCGGCTCCAATAGCCGCCGCCATCGGCTCTTCGATCAAGAAGACTTCACGCGCGCCCGCACTCATCGCCGATTCGCGAACCGCTTTACGCTCGACTTGCGTCAAACCGTAAGGAACACAGATAATAATGCGCGGTCGTAAAAAACTTTTTCTGCGATGGGCTTTTTCAATAAAATAACGAATCATTTTTTCGGTCATATCAAAATCGGCAATCACGCCGTCACGCATCGGACGAATCGCTTCGATATCGCCGGGAGTTTTACCCACCATATTTTTAGCCTCTTTACCGACGGCCAAAATACTCTGTTTTCCCATGCGATTTCTTTGTACGGCGACAACGGAGGGTTCGTTAATAATGATACCCTTGCCTTTGACGAGAACAAGCGTATTGGCCGTTCCGAGGTCAATACTCATATCGCTTGAAAAAAAGCCTATCACTTTGTCTAAAATCATCTCTACAATCCTTTATTTACGCACTTTTTTTATCTTTTTTGACATAAAGCGGTTTATCGCCTTTTAAAACGACGTCTTCGGTTATCACGACTTCGTAGCCGGCAAGCTCGGGAAGTTCGTACATAACGTCAACCATAATATCTTCCATAATACTTCGAAGTCCGCGAGCACCCGTTTTACGTTTAATCGCAAGCTCCGCAACCGCACTTAACGCCTCTTTCGTAAACGAGAGAAGTACGTTGTCGATGGCAAAGAGCTTTTGATATTGTTTAAAGATGGCATTTTTTGGTTCCGTTAAAATGCGTACCATATCTTCTTGCGTAATAGCAGAAAGTTTTGCGGTGACATGTAAGCGGCCGATCAACTCCGGAATCAAGCCGTAATGTACAAGATCGTCGGGCTCGACTAAATCAAAAAGTCCTTCATCTTGACTTTTGGTACGTTTTTCCTGTTCAAATCCGAGTACGTTTTTGCCGATACGACGTTTAACGATCTCTTCGAGTCCGTCAAAAGCACCGCCGCAAACAAATAAAATATTGGTCGTATCGATTTGAATAAAATCTTGGTTCGGGTGTTTACGTCCGCCTTTAGGTGGAATATTAACAACGCTTCCTTCGATAATTTTTAAAAGTGCTTGTTGTACACCCTCTCCCGATACGTCTCGGGTAATCGAACGATTTTCGCTCATACGGGCAATTTTATCGATTTCATCGATAAACACGATACCGTGTTCGGCTTTTTTAATATCGCCGTTAGCACATTGAAGTAGCTTCGTCAAAATATTTTCGACGTCTTCGCCGACGTATCCGGCTTCGGTTAAACTCGTTGCATCCGAAATAGCGATGGGAACGTCTAAAAAGCGCGCCAACGTTTGCGCCATAAGCGTTTTACCGCTTCCGGTCGGTCCGATTAATAAAATATTGGATTTTGAAATTTCCGTATCGTCTTGAATCGTGCTTTGTTTAAAAATACGTTTATAGTGATTGTAAACGCCCACCGAAAAAATCTTTTTCGCTTGGTCTTGACCGATGACAAAATCGTCTAAAACTTTTTTGAGCTCTTTAGGGACGAGAAGTTCTTGATTAAACGCTTCGTCATGGCTTAATGCGGCGGTCGTCTCCGGAATATCGCCGAAGAAAATTTTATACGCCGAAATGACGCAATGTTCGCAAATAAAAACATCGTCACCCGCAATCAACCTCGTATCGTTGCTCTCTTTCGTTCCGCAGAAACTGCACTCTCTATTCACCATTATTTTTCCTCTCAAATGGAATGCCGCGTTTGGACTCCATAATAAATCGACACATTTGTACGACGTACGCGTTAGAAGCGCTTTGCAATAACAAGGTCGCCGTCTCTTGAATCGGCTGACCCGATTCAAACAATTTTCGATACGCCGCCTTCAGCTCGTCGATATCTTGACGTTCCAAATGACGGCGAAGCCCCGTAAGGTTTAAGCCGCGTAACATCGCACGATTGCCTTCGGCTAAGCAAAACGGCGGGATATCTTGCGATAAGGCCGAAGCTCCCGCGATCATCACGTAATCTCCGACTTTAACAAACTGATGAATCGGCGTCATACCGCCGATTACCGTATGATTGCCCAATTCGACATGCCCCGCAAGCGTCGCCGCATTGGCTAAAATACAGTGATTTCCGACATGAACGTCGTGTCCGATATGCACGTATCCCATAAATAAATTGTAACTACCGATAACGGTTTTTCCGCCGCCGCCCGCCGTTCCTGGGTTGAAAAGCGTAAATTCTCGAATTTTGTTGTAGTCTCCGATAATCAGTTCAACTTCCTCTCCCGCATACTTCAAATCTTGAGGAATCGACCCCAAAACCGCATGCGAAAAAATTTGGTTATGTTTACCGATCGTCGTATTACCGTAGATGTGCGTGCCTTGCGCTATTTTTGTGCCTTGCCCGATCTTCGCTTGACTTGAAACATAGCAAAATGCGCCTATTTCGACGTCTGCGCTAATCAAAGCCCCGTCCTCGATGATAGCAGTCGGATGAATGTTCGACATGTTATTTATCCACGATCATTGCTTTGAGTTCCGCTTCCGCCACAAGCTTTTCGTCAACATACGCTTTGGCGTCGAGAACCCAAATATTTCCTCTATGCTTGATCACGCCGAGTTTATACACCAGCTGATCGCCTGGGCGAACCGGATTCCTAAATTTTGCATTATCGATACTCATAAAATAAACGACTTTGTTTTTCGTGTCTTCTTGTTTTTCGCTATCCATACTTTGAAACGCCAACACGCCGCCGGCTTGCGCCATTCCCTCGATAATCATGACTCCGGGATAAATCGGGTGTTCGGGAAAATGTCCTTGAAAAATATGTTCGCCGATCGTCACGTTTTTGAATCCTTCGATGGATTCTCCCGGCGTCAATCCCGTAATACGATCAATCAGTAAAAAAGGGAATCGGTGAGGAAGTATTTTTTGAATCTCTACAACATCCATTAACATCTTTAAAAACCTTATTAACAAAATTCAAATATTTTAGCTAATAAATACTAAATTTTCTCTAATGTCTGGGTAGCTTACGCTCTCGAGAAAAAGCGTATACTCCCTCTCATCAAGCGTGTCAACGATAATAATCGGGCTTAAAGAGAGTACCGCGGAGGGAAACAGATGCGCACGAACCTTCATTTCACATTCGAGATCGGGAGGATTTCTTAGCATCTCTTTGACATCGCAAAAGCATGTATTTGCCGTCTCGTTAAACCGATCGATCGTTACGAAACGTATCTCTTCTTTAGTGGCGTACCCTACACCCGATGCGATAAAAGCCACTCGCGTTTTGGATACTTTTTTCTGACATGTCGAGTAAAAAAGGATATAACTCGGCACGATTTCTTGCGCATCGTTTTGTAACCATGCCCGCAAAAGACGGTAATTTAAAAATTTTTCCCGTACAAGACGAAACGGCCGACGTTCTTCCTCCGCACAAATCACCGCTTCGTAAAGACGCAACCGCTCTTCGATCGAACCGGATAAACATTGCGGACGCAAAGGAGAACATAATTCGTCGGCAAAACGTTTTTGCTGTTCGCGTTGCTTAGCAAGAGCAAACACGCACCCGCAATAGTTTTGATGATAAAGCATCGCGTCTCGCGCTAAGGCAAATTGCGCTTGCGTACCGCCGTCTTTTCGAAAATCGGGCACGACGATTGCTAAACCGTATTTTTGTGCTATCGTTTCTAACGCTTGTTCTAACTGCTGTAAAGACTTTTTCGGACTTGTTAGTAAAGTGGTCGTAATGATTTTTTCCCCAAGTTCCAGTGCTTTTTTAGCACTCTCTTCTAACCTGTTATCAAAACAAATATTACAACGTTTGCCTTTTTCGGGTTCATATTCCAAGCCCCTTACCGCATTGATCCATGCTTCATAATCATACGAACCTTCCCATAAAACGATGCCTAATTTTCGGCAACTGCGGCGAACGTCCAAAAGACGTAAACGGTACTCGTCGTAAGGATGAATATTCGGATCGTAAAAAAAACCGATTAGCGGTTCGTCAGGATACGCTTCGCGTAATTTTTGAAGAAAAAAATGGCTATCGACCGAGCAACAGATATGAACGAGCATGCATGGTTTCTTTACGGAATAAATTTGCTAAAAGTATACCATCTCTTTGCTCTCATTCGTATATGCACTGGGTAGTATTCTCCTTTACGTAATGATGTATAAAAGACCGTATCGCGCTAGCAAAAGCAATGACAACCTCATAAAACTCATAGTTTTAAAAAGATTTTTTTGTTTTTAGTGTATAATAATTTCAATCGATAACAGGAGTGTTTTATGCTCACAAAAAATATGAAAACGATTGTATTTTGGCTGATTAGCCTCCCGTTGTTTTACACACTGTGCGGTTTCGTGATCCTTCCGTGGTGGGTACGCACGCAACTTCCTTCACTCTTGCACGAAAAAGTCGGTATTTTTATCAACGTCGAGCACGTTCGCTTTAACCCTTTTACGTTTGAAGTCAATCTCGAGTCGTTGGCACTGTTAGACTCTAATGCCGCTAAAGCCATTAGCATCGGACATATCTATCTCAATTACGATCCTTCGGCTCTGTTTAAAAAAGAGTTTTCGATCAAAGCGGTTCGTATCGACAATCCCGATATCGATCTAAGCCTCGATCAAGAAGGTTCGCTCAAACTTCTCAAACTTTTCCCTAACACGCAAACGCAAGAGAACAACGCATCCGAAACGTCGACCTCTCTTACTATGCCGCTCATCGTCAAACATGTGGAAATTCACAATGCGCATACGCTTTTTCAAGACCCAAGAGGTGAGCATCCTTTCCACTTTGAAATCGGACCTATCTCCTATACGGCCGATAATTTGAGTTTCCATAAAGACGATTTGAGCCTTCATGCGATCAAAGCCGTTTTACAAAATGAAGAAAAACTCTCCATCGCGAGCAGCCTTATCATTGAACCGCTTATTTTTTACGGAGAGCTTAACCTAACGAAGCTACCGCTTTCTACGCTTTGGGGATATACCTTAAGCACTCTTCCCGCACGGCTTTCCAAAGGCGATCTAACGCTTCGCATTCCTTTCTGGATCGATTTAAGTAAAAGCTCGCCTTCCGTGCTCATCGAAAAAGGCTCTTTACTGGTCGAAAATACCGAATTTACCGATGCAAATCAATCTGTGATTCAAATCCCCTCACTCAAGTTAGACGGAATCGATTTTGATCTACAAGCTTCACATGTCAACATTGCGGAAGCATCTTTGACGCAACCGAATATTCGTTTGCAACTCGAAAAAGCGTATCGCGTCAATTTTGAAAGATTGTTTACGCCTGCTTCCAAAACAAACCCAGCAAGCGAAAACACAGTAGCCTCGTCCTCTTCCGCTACGCCTTCTCCGTGGAGCTTTTCGCTCCGTCGACTCTACGTCGATTCGGCTCGCGTACATGTCGTCGATCAAAACGTGAAATCTTCGCCTATCGATTGCGCTCCGCTTTCTTTAATCGTCGATAACATTACCAACGATACCAATCAAACGATTGCATTCGATCTCAACGGCACGATCGATAAAGAGGCTTCTTTGAAGCTCAAAGGCACGTTTCTTCCCGCTCGTTCCTCCTTGGATGTGCGTGTTGTCGCAGATACGCTCTCGTTAGAAAAAGCACAACCTTATCTCAAACCCTTTACGACGGTACTGATCCAAGACGGCTACATTTCGCTCGATACACTGCTTAAAGCCTCGTTTGATCGACAAACTAAGCTTGACGTTCAAGGCGATATTACGGTTTCAAAGTTTTCGCTTGCTGATCGTTTTAAAACGCCTTTGGTTGCATGGGAGAGATTGAATTTAAGCGCATTATCGTATACCTTAGACCCTGAAGTATTGCGCATTCAAAAAATAGCACTTGACAAACCGTACGTGAATTTGGATATCAAAAAAGACCATAGCACGAATTTCGCCGACCTTCTTGTCGAACAAAAAGCCTCTCCTACAACGACACACCATCAAAAATCCGTCTCCAAAGAGAGTGCTTTAACGCTTTTTTTAGGCAATATCTCTTTAAAAAGAGGAACGGCGCATTTTCAAGACGCTTCATTGCCGATCCCTTTTGCAACGTTTGCGGATAATCTCAACGGCTCACTCTCCACGCTCGATACGAAAAGTACGAAGCCTTCCACGTTAAAGATAGAAGGAAAGGTCGATAAATACGGCTATGCAAAAATCGACAGTACCTTATTGCCGTTTGACATCAAAAACCATGCCAATCTCAAAATAATCTTCAAAAATATCGCGATGCCTAAATTAACGCCTTATTCGGGAAAATTCGTCGGGTATGCGATTAAAGAGGGAAAACTTTCGTTAGATTTGAATTATAAAATTAAAAAAGGACTTATGGAGGGTCAAAACAAGATCAATTTAGACTCTTTGGTCTTGGGCGAAAAGATCGAAAGCGAAGATGCCCTCAATCTACCGCTAGACTTAGCGATAGCTCTTTTAAAAGATTCGAAAGGACAAATCGATCTGGATCTTCCGGTCAGCGGAGACCTTAACGATCCGGAGTTTCGTTACGGAAGCGTCGTTTGGAAAGCAATCGGCAATCTCATCGGAGGCATCGTTACCTCTCCGTTTAAACTTTTAGGTTCTCTTTTGGGCATTGAAGCCGAAAACCTTCAAAGCATCGACTTTGCGGCAGGCGAAGCCGTGCTGATTGCTTCGGAAGAAGAGAAAATGGCACAGTACCGACAAATTTTGGAAAAACGATCCGCCTTAAAGTTGCTTATTACCCCTAGCTACAACGAAACACTCGATATGCAGGCGTTAAAAGAAAATAACATAACCGCACAAATCGAACAAAAGCTCTCTAAAAATAGCAAGGAAGACGCTTATGCTCGTGCCGTGCAAAAACTCTTCGTTCAAAAATACGGAGACGATGCGTACGGTACGCTGATGAAACAATGCAAGGAAGAACAACTCGATCCTCCCGCTATTAACGACCGCCTAATCGCTAAAATTGCCGAAACGGTCGTAATCGATCCCGCGGTCCTTCACGCCCTTGCGCAAAAGCGCGCCGAGGCGATTGTCCAAAAGCTGGCAAATTCCTACAACATCGCTCCCGAAAGACTCATTAAACAAGAGGTACAAGCGGTAGACGCACAGCGAGAATCATGGATAGGGTGTGCCATTTCGATTAGCAATTAAGAAGGCGCTTTATACGAGCGCCTCTAATGCTTTTTTCACTTCACTTGCGTGATCTTTCACTTTGACGTTAGACCAAATCTGTGCGATTTTTCCTTCGGGATCGATCAAAAACGTTGAACGCACGATTCCCATATACTCTTTACCGCAAAACTTTTTCAATTGCCATACGCCGTAGTGTTGTGCGATCTGGGTCGTCGAATCGGATAAAAGCGTAATGTCTAGTTTTTGCTTTGCAATAAACTTTTGATGCGACGCCGTGCTATCGGGGCTAACGCCCAAAACGACTGCTCCTAGAGTGTCAAATTGCGGCAAAGTCGCCGTAAAATCGCATGCTTCCGTTGTGCATCCGGGGGTATTGTCTTTGGGATAAAAATAAAGAACAATCCACTTTCCCGCCAAATCGCGAAGCGAAATTTCAACGTCGTCTTGGTTGGGAAGCGTTAATTCGGGGGCATTATCGCCGATCTTAAGCATCAATCATCCTTACATGTAGAATTTTTGTAGCATCTTAACATAGATTAGCACGATCTTCTTTAAGATTGCGGCGTTGATTTTAACCCTAAAACTATCTTTAATTAAAGTTTAGCTACTATAATTTCTCTTTACAAACGACTTCACGATAAGGCTAGACAATGGATAAAGCACAATTTATTTGGATGGACGGCAAACTAGTTGCGTGGGATGATGCAAAAGTACATATTTTAACCCATACGCTTCACTACGGTAACGGTGTTTTTGAGGGTACGCGTGCTTACATGACCAAAGAAGGTTTGGCCGTTTTCAAGCTTAAAGAACACACGAAACGCCTTTTAAACTCGGCAAAAATTACACGCATTAAGGCCAATTTTTCACAAGAAGAGTTAGAGCAGGCTCACCTTGAGCTTTTAAGAGCCAACCGCTTTACCGCCAACGTTTACATTCGTCCTCTGATTTATCTCGGATACGGCGTCATGGGACTCAATCATATCCAAGCACCCGTTAATACGGCTATTGCGGCATGGCAATGGGGAAGCTACCTCGGCGACGAAGGATTGGAAAACGGCATTCGCGTTAAAATCTCTTCGTTTACCCGAAATCCTGCCAAATCAATGATGGGCAAAGCCAAATCGGCTGCGAATTATCTCAATTCACAAATGGCAAAATACGAAGCTTTGGAAGCCGGTTACGAAGAAGCTCTTTTACTTGACGACGAAGGATTTATCGCCGAAGGCAGCGGAGAGTGTTTTTTTATCGTTCGAAACGGCACGTTGATTACGCCTCCAAACGATACGTCTTTAGAGAGCATTACGCAAGCAACCGTACTGGATTTGGCTAAAGAGGCGGGTATTCCTATCGAGCGTAGACGCATCACTCGCGATGAAGTGTATATTGCAGACGAAGCATTTTTTACGGGAACCGCCGCAGAAGTAACGCCGATTAAAGACGTCGATAATTACGTCATCGGTGATGGAAAACGTGGATCTATAACCCGTCAACTTCAAGAGGCTTATTTTGACGTCGTTTACGGACGTAATCCAAAATACAAGCACCTCTTGACATTTATTTAATTAACCAAAGGAACGATATGCCAGCAGATTTGAACGACTATTTTAAGAAAAAAAATAACGGCGGCGGTTTTGGAGGCGGAGGCGACAACGACAATCGTACGCCTTTCAACGTCGAACCTCCCGATTTTATGAAAAACTTGGGAAAGAAAGCCGGACTGATTTACGTCGTCATCGCGATCATCGTTATTTTTATTATCGCTAAACCGTTTGTGATTATTAATTCCGGTGAAATGGGAATTAAAGCGACGACGGGTAAGTTTGAACCGATTCCGATGGAACCGGGATTTCATCTTTTTCTTCCGTTTATTCAACAAGTTTTTATCGTTGACACGAAAGTACGTATTATGAACTACTCTTCAACCGAAGATTTGGGCGAAGTGGTACAACGCGGTTCCGGTATTAAGCGTAATGCCGCCATTTCCGTTTTGGATGCTAGGGGTTTACCCGTTTCGATCGAACTGACCGTGCAATACAAACTCGAGCCTTCAACCGCACCGCAAACCATTGCAACATGGGGTATGTCATGGGAAGATAAGATCATCAACCCCGTCGTTCGCGATGTGACGCGAAGCGTTGTCGGTAAATTTAACGCCGAGGAACTTCCGCAAAAACGCAATGAAATTGCCGTCAATATCGAAGAAGGTATTCGCAAAGCGATCGATGCCCAACCGGGTCAACCCGTTGAACTTTTAACGGTTCAACTCCGTGAAATCGTACTTCCGGCTAAAATTAAAGAACAAATCGAACGCGTACAAGTTGCACGCCAAGAAGTCGAACGTACAAAATACGAAGTCGAGCGTGCAAATCAAGAAGCTCTAAAACGTGCCGCCGAAGCGGAAGGTCAAGCCAAAGCTAGAGAAATTAACGCACAAGGTCAAGCCAATGCAATTAAGATCGAAGCGGACGCCGATGCTTATGCCAATAAAAAAATTAGCGAAAGCATCTCCGCTCCTTTGTTGAACCTCCGCCAAATCGAAGTTCAAGGCAAATTTAACGAAGCGTTAAAAGAAAACAAAGATGCGAAAATCTTCTTAACGCCGGGCGGCTCGGTTCCCAACATTTGGGTCGATACGAAAGATAGCCAAAAAGCCGTTAGCGTCGCCAAATGAGTACCGAACTTTTAAAAACAATCGACTGGGGGAAATTTCCCCTTCTTCCGGTCATCGCTCAAGCGTATGATACGCAAGAAGTTCTGATGTTCGCATACATGAACGAGGAAGCGTTGAAACTGACGTTGGAGACGGGAATTGCGCACTATTTTTCGCGTAGTCGCCAAACGCTATGGAAGAAAGGCGAGACGAGCGGGCATTTACAGTATGTCAAAGAGGCTTATTTAGATTGCGATAACGATACTTTGCTCATCAAAGTCAAACAAGAGGGCGTCGCATGCCATACGGGACGTATGTCGTGCTTTTTTAATCGCGTCGATATCGACGAGGCACCTAAAGAACCTCAAAAAACTATCGAAGCATATTCGATCGCCGACACGCTCTATCACATTGTTCAAGAACGAAAATATGCCGATCCGAAAAGCTCTTACGTCGCTTCACTGCTTCAAAAAGGCGATAATAGCATGTTAAAAAAAGTTGTTGAAGAAGCGGGCGAATTTTGTTTTGCATGTAAAGACGGTGAGCAAGAAGCTATCATTTACGAAGCGGCGGATTTGATGTTCCATACGATTGTAGCACTTGGAGCAAAAAATATTCACCCCGATCGTATTAAACAAGAGCTTAAGCGTCGATTCGGCTTAAGCGGCATCGAGGAAAAAAACAGTCGCAATGCTCATTGACGCGCTTAAAATTTCACTCTTAACCTATTTTAGAAATTTAGGTTTGTATGATTATCTAGCGTTTGCATGGCTTATCGTGACGTTTTTAATGCTGATTGCGTTTGCGATTTTGATCGCCAAACGCTCTTCAGCGCTCTCCGTACTTATCATTATTCTCTCTTTGATCTTTTTTGCAGCCTCGCCTTTTTTGATTCACTATAAACTCAATACGCTTTTGCGCCAAAACGTTACGGAAATCACGACGGTGAAAAAGCTCGTATTTTCCGATACCCTCATTGTCGAAGCTACCCTTCAGAACCTCTCTAAAAAACCCTTCAAACGTTGTTTGATTCAAACAAGCGCAATCAAACAAACTTCCGAAGGAGGAATTAAAGCTTGGATGACTCGATTAAAGCCTATCGCAAATCAGTCGATACTAGTTCAAGAGAGTCTTTCCCCGAATGAGTTGACGAATATTCGCATTCTCTTTGATGATTTTACCTATCAAGGAGATGTCAACGCCACTTTAAAGGCGGAATGTTATTAAGGAGACCCAATGACTTATTTTACGATTTTACATTGGATTGCCGTTTCTATTATTGCCGTACTGTTTATACTTTTTTTGGTTTTGACAATCCAAAACCGTGACGAAAAATCTTCTTTAACGGCACCTATTTTAACCAATATTTTAGCGATGTCGATTTTAACCTTTTTCAGTATTTATGTTTTGGACAAATACACCAAATTGGCACAACTTGATAACGTGATTCAGAAAAAAATGCTCGTGAACGAATCGTTTGCCATCAGCGGTCAAATTCGCAATATCGGAAATTTTCAGATTGCACAATGCACTTTAGAAGTCAAAGTTTCCAATAACGCTATCGAAAAAACGGGAACCGATAGTGCTATTTTTGTGCCCAAATCGGCGTTAGATAGTTTATTTAAACACAAAGACGATGATATCGGCGTCGAGACGACCAAAGAATTCGTCATTGCCGAAGATCTTCGCCCCGGAGAATTACGTAACTTTACGGTCTTTATGCGCTATCCGCCCTCTTTTAGCAAACCTTATACGCGTTACGAACTTTTCTGCCACTAATATAACCAGCCCTGATGGGCAAACGCTTGACGAATATTGAACATTTGTCGATGTTTATCGTAACACCAATCGGGTGCCAATAACGACGTATCGCCTATGCCGGCACTTACGCGCTGAATCATGACATGTGAGGGAAGAAGCTCTACCGCTTTGACGAGCGTATCAATATAAGCCTCTTCCGTGATCGGCGTAAACGTCCCTTTATTTAAATCATGCGCAAGAGCCGTTTTTTTGACGACATAGAGCGGGTGAAACTTGAACGATTGTACATCAAGGCTAAGTGCAAATTTAACGCTTTCAAGCATCATTTCCTGTGTCTCTTGCGGTAATCCAAAAATCATATGCGTGCAGACGTTCAATCCGTACCGACGCGTCAACTTAATACTGGAAGCAATATTGGCGCTATCATGCCCGCGATTGATACGTTGCAACGTTGTATCAAAAGACGATTGCACGCCGTACTCTACCCAAATTTCATGGGTCTGCGCCAGCTCAGCCAAATATTCTAAAATGTCCGGTGAAATGCTATCGGTACGCGTACCGATACTCAAACCGATAACGTCTTCAAAACCGAGTGCCTTCGTATACAACGCCTTTAGCGTCTCTAAAGGAGCATACGTATTGGTAAACGATTGAAAATAGATGATAAATTTTTTTGCTCCGAACTTTTTACGTAAGCTATTTTGAGTTTTTTTAAATTGTGTTTCAAGCTGTAAAAGCTGAAAGTCTAAATAAGGGTTATGGGAAGTATTCGGTTGCAAAAAAAAGCGCTTCGGCCGCTCTTTGCTATGCCCTAAGTTGGGGCTAAAGGACTCGTTTTCGCAAAAAATACATCCGCCTTTAGCCACACTCCCGTCAATATTTGGACATGTAAATCCAAAAATAGAGATCGGCACTTTATAAACGTTGACATTAAATTTTTCTCTAAAATACCGCCCCGCGGTTAAAATAGCGCGCATTATTTAATAAAATAGTTTCCATCAAAACTCACGAGCGAATAGTTCATATCGTTTCCAATGCTCTCTTTAAGGGCTTCAATACTTAAAAAAGCTAACGAATCGGCTCCGATATACTCGCGTACTTCTTCCACGTTTTTATTAGCACTGATCAGCTCTTTGTAACTTGGAGTATCGATACCGTAAAGACAAGGATGCTCGATCGTAGGAGAAGCGATGCGCATGTGAACTTCCGCCGCACCGGCACGCTTGAGCATTTTTACAATCTGCCGCGACGTCGTTCCCCGAACGATACTGTCGTCAATGACGACGATTTTTTTACCTTCTAGAATTTTATGAATCGGAGAGAGTTTAAGTTTAACTTTTAAATCGCGTACCGCTTGCGTAGGCTCGATAAACGTTCTACCGACATAGTGGTTACGTACGATTGCCATTTCAAAAGGGATACCGCTTTGTTGAGCGTAGCCTAATGCCGCACTCACGCCGCTGTCTGGAACGGGAATCACGAAATCCGCTTTTACGGGTGATAGGTCCGCCAATTTCATTCCCATTCGTTTACGCGCCGCATAAACGTTTTTACCTTCGATCACACTATCGGGACGAGCGAAATAGATAAATTCAAAGGCACAAATATGCGGATCGGGTTCAAAAAGTTGAATGCTTTCAAACGCTTCTTGTCCGTGTCGAAAAATAACCATTTCCCCCGGTCTGACGTCTCGAATAAATTCGGCATCAACCAAATCAAGCGCACATGTTTCGCTAGCAACAATGTATCCGCCCTCTTTGAGCCTTCCGATCGAAAGCGGTCTAACTCCGTAACGATCACGGATTGCAAACATCTTGGAACGACTTTGAATTAAAAGACAATACGCACCCTTAATGACGTTTAACGCTTCGACAATACGGTCTTTAAGTTTATCCTGCTGAGAACGTGCGATCAAATGAATGATATTTTCGGTATCCATCGAAGATTGGAAAATAGCACCTTGTTCAATGAGGCGACTGCGAACTTCGTGCTTATTGATCAAATTTCCGTTATGCACGATCGAAATATCGCCGAGTTTATAACTTGCCGCAACCGGTTGCGCATCTTTAACCGAATCGCTTCCCGCGGTTGAATAACGGTTATGACCGATTGCCATATCGCCGTCTAAAAAAGTGAGTTTTGTTTCGTTAAAAACTTCGGTAACAAGTCCGTTATCTTTAATCGTACGGATTCTTTTTCCGTCACTTGAACTGATTCCTGTTGCCTCTTGACCTCTATGTTGCATCGCAAATAACGCATAATACGCTATTTTGGAAGCATGTTTCACATCAAATACACCGACAATTGCACACATACGCTTCTACCTTTTTAAAGACCCAAACAATCGCTAATCGTATAGAGACCGTTTGGTTGATGGACAATCCATTTTGCCGCTTTAATCGCGCCTTTTGCAAAGGTATCGCGACTGGTCGCCGTATGGTTCATCTCTATAAATTCCCCGTCATTATAAAAACCGACGGTATGGCGACCGACGATATCGCCTCCGCGTAACGCCATAATTGCAATTTCGTTTTTACTACGTTCACCGATCAATCCGTTACGCCCGCTAACGCGCACGTCGTCCAAGACCAATCCTCGAGCGCGTGCGGCATGTTCGCCGAGCGTCAAAGCCGTTCCGCTTGGAGCATCTTTTTTATGGCGATGATGCTGCTCTACGATTTCGATATCAAAATCGCTAAGGCTTTTGGATGCGAGTTCGACCAAACGATTTAAAACCGCAACGCCTAAAGACATATTGGTCGAATATAAAATCGGCATATGATTAGCCGCCTCTTTTAAAAGATTATGCTGATGTTCGTTTAATCCGGTCGTACCGATAACAAGAGGTGTGGGTGATTTGAGTGCATTTTCCAATAAGGTTTCCGACCCCGTTGCAATCGTAAAATCGATCACGACATCGCTTCTCTCTAACAAAACACTCACGTCGTTTGTCGTAGAAATATCTGAAGGTACGGTAAAACTAAAGGCTTCAATGGCATGTAAAATATAAGGACGGGCTTGAGCGTCTTTCATAAGATTTTCAATTAATAATCTTCCGACTCTACCGGTTGAACCGTGAATTCCGACATTGATCATACGTCTGATTCCTTATGCATGGTGATTAACGTATTCAAGGGCTTGAATACCCGCGGTTGCTCCGTCTCCGGCGGCACAGACGACTTGTTTTGAGGCTTTTGTCCTCAAATCTCCGGCGGCGAATAGACCCGCAACGGAAGTTTTCATCGAAAGATCGACGATCACGTTTCCGTTTTCATCCATATCGCACAGAAACGTCCCGTCTTGCTGTTTTAAGATACCGTTGTTAACGTTCATACCGACAAAAACAAACACTCCCGGAACTGCAATATCACGCTCTTTTCCCTCTTTGTCGACGACAATGATTCCGTTAAGTCCCATTTTATCGCCGTACGCTTTTTTAACCGAAACGTTTAATACCAATTCTATCTTCGGGTTGTTTTTCACACGTTCGACGGTGCTCGGGCTGGCTCTAAAACTATCGCGTCGATGCACCAAATAGACTTTTGAGCAAATATGCGAAAGGTATAAAGCTTCTTCCAAAGCCGTATCACCGCCGCCTAAAGCGACAACTTCCTTATTTTTGTAAAAGAAACCGTCACATGTAGCACATGTACTAATGCCTTTACCGAAAAACTCTGCCTCACCTTCAAATTCGGCACGCTTAGGCGTGCTTCCGGTACAAACGACGACGCTTTTGGCTTCTTCGCTTTTACCGCCTGCAAGACTGAGGGTAAATGTCCCGTCACTGTTTTTTGAAATGCGCGTGACTTCGTCCATTGCATGTTTAAGCCCAAAGCGCATGCACTGTTCGGACCACGGCGCCATAAAGTCTAAACCGCTAAGAACTTGCGCCGAGCCGGGGTAATTTTCTATTTCGCTACTGCTCGTAATTTGACCTCCGGGCATTCCTTTTTCAAACATAACCACGTTTTTAAGTCCGCCTCGCGTCGCGTACAATCCGGCACTCAGTCCTGCGGGACCTCCGCCGACAATCGCTAAATCTAACATGCTGATTTCCTTATTCGTTTTCGGACTGTTTTGCGATGACCTGCAAAAGGTCATCTACCATTTAGTCACAAGAAGTCGAGGATACAAAAGAGTGTTGGTTCTCCTTGGTATCCTCGGTTTTAATAATTAAAGAAGAGAGTTGATTTTATCCGCTAATACTTGTTTAGACGATGCACCGATCATTTGATCGACCAATTCCCCGTTTTTAAAGAATAAAATCGTCGGAATCGAGCGAATACCGTATTTAATCGCAACGTCTTGCTCTTCGTCGGTATTAACTTTACAAATTTTTGCTTTTCCGTCGAAATCGCCGGCAAGTTCATCGATAACGGGAGCAATCATACGACAAGGTCCGCACCAAGGTGCCCAGAAATCAACTAATGCGACGCCTTCGGCAACGGTGCTATCAAAATTTGAAGCGTTTAATTCTAGATATTTACCCATTTTTTTCCCCTAAAACGTTATTTTATAGATACTCAATTATACTCACTCTAACTTTAAAATTACCATAGCGAGTAAAGTTATTTTTTTAGTAACTAATATTTTTTATTATTTCTATAGTTTCAGGCGTGACGAGAATCGCATCGATTTCATAATCGTAAGAAGAGGGATGTCGCATAAAATAGTATTGAACGGTTTTGATGATTTTTTGCATTTTAGAAGGCGTAATGCGCGGAAGCGGATCGTAATGATGCGAAAATTTTACTTCGCAAAAATGTAAAACGTCGCCTTTAAGCGCAACAATATCAAGTTCGCCGAATTTAGAATGAAAATTACGCTCTAAAATACGGTAACCTAACGATCGAAGGTATAAAGAGGCTTTTTCTTCAGCCTCTTTTCCCTGTTCAAGTCCCATCTACGACTCGATACGAATCATTGTCGGTTTGCGTTCGACAAACTCTAAATCACTAATGTCGCATAAAGCTTTTTGAATATCTTTTTCTTTACATGTATGCGTCGAAAAAAGTAAAACGGCACATTCGCTCTTCTTCGAATCTTGCTTTTGAATAAAGCTACTGATAGAAATAGAGTGTTTGCCTAACACTTCCGAAATTTTCGAAAGAACGCCGATTTTATCGATAACGCTCACGCGAATATAGTACTGCGTGGCGATATCGTCCTTACACATTAAGGTCAAGCCGCTTTTTTCCAAAGAGCTAATAAACCCTAACATCGGCGAATTTTGCGTATGGCGAGCAATATCGATCAAGTCGGATACGACCGCACTTGCCGTTGCACTTCCGCCGGCTCCGGGACCGTAATACATCGTCTCGCCGACACGATCGCCGATAACGCTAATACCGTTCATAACGCCATCAACCTTGGCAATCATCTGCTGCATCGGTACCAGTGCCGGATGAACGCGAAGTTCGACTTGATCGCCGCTTTTTTTAGCAATCGTCAAAAGTTTGATGTTGTAACCGAACTCTTTGGCAAAATAGATATCTTCGCTGTTAATCTGTTCAATGCCTTCGATGAGAATTTCTTCGGGTTTAACGTCGATACCGTAAGCGATGCTCGCCAAGATCAGCAATTTATGCGCCGCATCGAATCCACCGACGTCAAAACTCGGATCGGCTTCGGCATAACCTAACGCTTGTGCTTCTTTTAAGACGTCCGCAAATTCGGCTTTTTCATTCATCATTTTCGTCAAAATAAAGTTACATGTACCGTTCATAATGCCTTTGATCGCTTCAATATGATTGGCACTTAACCCTTCTCTTAACGCTTTAATAATCGGAATTCCGCCTGCGACGCTCGCTTCGTATCCGATCGGCGTCTCTCCCGCCAAATCTTTCAGTTCGTAGCGATGATACGCCAACAACGCTTTATTGGCGGTCACGACCGCTTTTTTATGTTTAAGGGCTTTTGTTACGATTGCATACGCCTCTTCTACACCGCCCATCAACTCGACGACGACATCGATTTCCGGATTTTCCAAAACGGCGTCTACCGAATCGCTTAAAGGGAGAGCAACCTCCCTTGGTTTGTTTAAATCTCTCACGACACCGAGTACCGGAACAATTTTTTTACCGGTGCGTGCGGTAATAATATCTTCGTTTTCACGTAAGATTTTTACCACATGGCTACCGACGGTTCCGACACCGATGATTCCGACTTTGATCATACGTTTGTACCTTCTAAACTTTTCAAATATTTCTTGACATTGCGCGCGGCTTGGCGAATGCGGTTTTCGTTTTCGATCAACGCAATTCGCACGTATCCGTCTCCGGCTTCCCCGAAACCGATACCGGGGCTTACGGCAATTTTGGCTTCTTGGAGCAGTTGTTTTGCAAATTCCATACTTCCCAAATGTTCGGCAACTTTAGGAATTTTAGCCCAAACGAACATGGTCGATTTGGGTTTTTCCATCGGCCAACCCGCATGGTTGAAACTCTCGACCAAAACGTCGCGTCTTTTTTTATACGTTGCGCGAATCTCGTCGACACACTCTTGCGGACCGTCCAACGCTACGGTTGAAGCGACTTGAATCGGCGTAAACATACCGTAGTCGAACCACGACTTAATTTTTTGAAGCGCACCGACCAATTTCTTATTACCGACGACGAAACCGACGCGCCAGCCCGCCATATTGTAACTTTTGGAAAGCGTATAACACTCTACCGCCACGTCTTTAGCGCCTTCTACTTGAAAAATAGAAGGTGTTTCGTATCCGTCGAACGAGAGATCGGCATACGCAATATCGCTAATAATATAAAAGCGCTCCTCTTTCGCATAAGCAACTAAAGCCTCGTAAAACGCTTTATCCGTCGTTACGCACGTCGGGTTGTGCGGAAAATTGACGACGACGAATTTCGGTTTGGGTGCCGATTCTTTAAACACTTTTTTGAGTTTGGTAAAAAATTGTTCTTTATCCAGTTCATAATGCTCGTTATAATCCAAGGCAAACTTATGCACGTTTCCGCCCGCAATCATAAATGCATACGCATGAATCGGATAGGCCGGATCGGGAACAACGGCAACGTCGCCCGGATTCATAATCGCTTGAGCCAAGTGTACAAAACCCTCTTTACTGCCGAGCGTTGCTACCGCTTCGGTATTAGGATCAAGCGTAACGCCGTATTTTCGTGCATACCAATTACAGATAGCTAAACGAAGTTTGTAAATACCTTTACTGACGGAGTAACCGTGAGTTCCGTCTTTTTGTGCCGATTCGACCAATTTGTCGATAATATGCTGCGGCGTTCTTCCGTCAGGATTTCCCATCGAAAAATCGATAATATCTTCGCCGGTTCTACGTGCGGCTAATTTTAACTCGTTAATTTCTGCAAAAACATAACCCGGTAATCTCTCAATCGTATTAAATCGAATTTCGTCAAACATTGCTTATCCTTTACTCTTTGACATTCAATGATAACCCGTGCTTAATATTTTCCAGCAAAAAAGCATCGCTTATTTTCAAATAAGCGGCACCGCTTGGAACTTTAAGCTTGAGTATACGCGTCGACTCTTCTGATTTGATATCGCTTAAAAGGTGTAAGTGCTCATCAAAAAAGGCAACATCCGGAAACCATTTGTCTCCCGATTGAACCGTCAAACTGATCTCTTTGAGATTGTGCACGTCGATCCAATAAGGTTTTAAAGGCTTTCCTAAACTTGTCGTACCGACCTCGACTTTGCGTGCCGAAAGATACGCATTGCTTGAGTCGATATCGTAAAACCAATAGTGTTCATCGTTTTTCACGATATTCGTTATAGTACATCCCCTAGCCCCAAGGGCACGGGCGAACGCTTCGGGATCAACGACATGTTCGGTTTGAAGGTAAATTTCCCATACAAATCCGGCACTGTCGCGTAAAGCGTTATTGGTTAAAAAATAGTTATACCCCATCGTCTCGAGCGATTCGTTAATAATTTTCAAAAAAATAAGCGGATCGCTTTGCGTACGAAACGCCAGACGAAGTTGTATCGGTCTATCGTACAGCAATTGCACTAAGCCGTTTTTCTTCAAAACGGAAATGACCTTAACACTGTCCACTTCGCCGTTAGGTAAAGTAAAAGCGGCAGGTTGTGCAAATAAGACTTGGATCAAATTGATCTGTTTGTCGTATTGCGTTGCGCCGACAAAACTTTTAACTTTTTCCTGAACGCTCTGTGCGCCGAATAACGAAAGACTCGCTATTAGGATCAAAAATAATTTTTTTACCAATTTTTACCTCGATTCAACTCGATAAACTTCTCTTCGGAAATTTTTTGTATTTTGCCGTTTTCCACCAAGAAACGGGTACTGCCCTGTTCACCAAAATCCTCGGTGCTCCCGTCGTAAGAGAGCTTGAAAAAACCGTTACCCGTTTTAATCAGTTGGCGTTTGGTTAAATCGATCGTGATATTTTGATCGCCCGTAGTCTCTTTGCGACTCATATCGTCCAAGGAGACCCTACCGATCCAAATACGCTTTGTCGGTACGATAATCGCTCGGTTTTGAGGAATATTCGAGACCAATGAGACATTCGTATCGACGGGAGAAAGCGGAAGCGGTAACGAAACGTTACTTTCATTGCGCTCACCGCTCATATTCGCTTCTGATGCGCGCGTCAAATTTTCGTCGATTCGAACGACAACCGCACGAACGGTGGCATTGGAACTATTGGTTTCCACACTGCGTTCTTCAACTTTGACACCCAAAGAGCTTGCCGCTTCCTGAACGACGGGAGCGTTTTGAAATGCGGACGTTTGATTGTTTTCGCCTTTGACTTGATCTAACATGTTCCCTAAATCAAAATCGATTTTAAAAATAGAAAAAATACCGAACATTCCGGCAATAAAGGCAATGAATAAAAAAAGAATTGCCGCTTTTTTAGAACTTCGATCGCTCTTGGCACGAACAAAAATTTTTTCTTTTTGCTCGTCTTCTTCCGATTTATGTTCTGCCCAATAGTCGTAGAAACCCTCTAACCAATCGCTCAAATCCAGTTTATACTCGCGAGAAAGAATTTTGACGAATCCTAAAGTATTGATCTTATTGAGCTTTTCGTATTGATTGTTGATCATATACTCTAACTGAGCGACTTCGATATGTGTTCGCTTACAAACTTCTTGCAATCCGATTTTTTCCAATACCCTGATATCTTTATCCATTGGCTATCCTATCACACAGTACCGCAGCTGCCGCACTTACGTTTAAAGAGTCGAATGCTCTTGCCATTTTGATTGAAATAATCTTGTCTAACCGCTCTTTGATTTTAGGAGAAAGTCCTTTTCCTTCACTTCCCATCACTAACACTTTTTTAGAAGGGAAGCTAACGTCTTTTACGTCTTCACCGCCCATATCGGCTCCGTAAAGCGTAAAACCCATCTGTTTCAATTCGTTAAGCATATCACGCGTCGAAGGACACAGCGCGATCGGTAGTTCAAACGCCGCGGCACTGCTCGTACGTAAAATGGCTTCGAGATTACAATTTTTGACGCCGCTGAGAATCAATCCGTCCGCACCGAATGCGTAGGCACTTCGTACGATTGCTCCGATATTTCCGACATCGGTTACCTCATCAAGAACCACCAAAAACGAGCCGTGCTTAATCTCGTTAAAAGGCGTTAAGTTCATCGCGTCGATTTCGGCAATAAACCCTTGATGATTTCCTCCGTGACATAAGGCTTGCGCTTTACGTTCATCGATGCTACAAATTTTTGATGTCACGTTGGCAATGCGTGAAAAAAGTTTCGGATCGCATTTTTTGGACAAAAAAACCGTTTGGAGCTTTGAAGGATAGTGCTCTAACAGATGTAAAAATAGTTGTTTACCGTAAATAATCATGACAATTATTGTATCTAAAATGGCTTAAAATAATACGAGTTTGGCACAAAAAGTAGCGTCGATCGCTAAGGCTTATAGCAAAAAAGTTACTTACTTTTGAAGCGCGTTATACCACTCTTTGACGCTTTTTCCTGTGAGCTTCGAGAGAAGTTTCGCTTTTTGTTTCGGAGGTAAATCGAGGCTTAGAATATCTTCTTTGGTAATTGCTTCTGCATTCTCTTGTTTTTCGGGAGTCACGATCACAACCCATTCGCCTTTTAAATTAGCGTTTTTAAAGGCACTTTGTACCTCTAAAGCCGTTCCTAAAAAGCGTTTTTCATGCAATTTTGTCGCTTCTTTAATCGCAAAAATACTACGCTCTGGCGCAAAATGGGCTAACTCGTCCATTAGCTTTTCAATACGATGCGGCGATTCGTACACGATAACGGCGTAAGGAAGATTTAAAACTTCCATCAATTCGTTATAGCGGTCATTTCCTTTATGCGCTAAAAATCCGTAGAAAATGAAACGGTGCGTCCCCAACCCGCTTGCAACATACGCCAAAAGTGCGGCATTGGCTCCGGGTAAAATTTCATACGCAATGGCGCGTTCTTGACAGTAACGTATCAAAACGCTTCCGGGATCGCTAATACCGGGCATCCCGGCATCGCTTAAATAGCCGACGTTTTCTTGAAAAACAGCCGAATCGATTTCGTTCAAAACGCTTTGTTCGTTGTGTGAATGCATCGAAATAAAACGTTCGACATGAAATGTAACGCGGTGTTTGTCGCTTAAAAGTGTGAGGAGTTTTTTCGTAATGCGGGTGTCTTCGCAGAAGAGCGTTTTGCATTCGGCAAGAAGCTTGAGGCTTCTTACCGAAATATCATCTAAGTTTCCTATGGGAGTAGGAATAAAATAGACCAATGTTTTATTCGAGAATTATTTTAAGTTATATTTTTTCTTAAATTTCTCAACGCGACCTGCGGCATCCACGATTTTCTCACTGCCCGTAAAGAAAGGGTGGCATGCGCTACAAATGTCGATTTTGATCTCGGATTTATTCGAGAGCGTCTCAAAGCTGTTACCGCATGCGCAAGTAACGACACACGGTACGTATTCGGGATGAATATCTTTTTTCATAACGTTTTTCCTTAAATTGTTTATCATAAAAATAAAATCTGTTATTTGGCATGTTTTGCCAAAGGGTGCAAATTATAGCACAAAAGATTGATTATTTCAAGTCATGCCAAGATTTTCGAGACGGCCGCCGTGACCGCTGTTTCGCTTCTTAATATACTCGAGCACGAAAGACCCAAAATACGGTGCGCGTTAAACATCGCTCTCTCTTTGTTGCTAAAACCTCCCTCTGGCCCCACGACGAGCGTTTGAACGTCATCTTGAGCCGTGAGTTTACGTTCGCTAAAATCGATGATCGTCGCTTCGGGATACGCGCTTAGAAACGCCTTTAAGGTCGGAAGCATTTCAAATTGCATCAAGCGGCTTCGTCCGCATTGTTGCGAAGAATTGATCACGATGCGCTCCATACGTTCACGATCGAGTTTAAACTGTTTTTGTGAAAATTCGGCGTAAAAAAAAGTCATTTTCTCGACACCCAATTCATTGAGCATCGGTAACGTTTTTTCAACGATTTTCGGATCGACGATACTCCAACCGACATGTAAAGATCGTGCAGAAAAAACGGGAGCGTACGTTGGGTGCGTTAAGCGCAAGAGAGCCTCTTTTTTTCCGATGCTCTCGATGACGTATTCGTATAAAATATCGTCTAAAGCATTGCGCCAAAAAAGCGTCGTACCGATCCCGATACGCCTAACTTTAAAGAGATGCTCGTAAGCTTTGACGTCTACATGTAACGTTTCCTCACCGGCATGAGAATGATACACAAACTGCATTTTATCGCACCGTGTAAAACAGAAGCGACGTGATAACGATTAAAAGGGCGTCGATAAGGTATTTACGAATCGTGAGCGTTTTGTAACGGTTCAGATCCATTTGCGCGATGCGCACCTTTTTATAACTTTTATGGTTTCGAATGCCAAACGCAACGATATAAACCCAAACGCCGATCATGACCCACACTAAAGGCGAAAACGTAAACTGGCGTACTGCCATCACGATCAAGCCCGTAAAAAAAATTGCTGCCAATACGATGTAATATTGCGGTGCCAACAGTTCGAGTCGTTTGGACAACGAAACGAACGAGCGATCGCTTTTAAGCAAATAAAGATTCCCTCCGATTAAACCGACTAAAAGAACGATAAATAAAAGGTGTAAGTCGGAAGAGAGTGCGATAAGTTCTTCCATGATGAAAATTCCTTCACAAAAAATAGTCTCAAATTTTACCCGTTTTAGTATAATATCCCGCATAAATCATAAGGTTTTTCCATGCCCGTTTTATACCAAGAAGCACTCAAAACGATTCAAACCGCCGTTGCGCCTTTACGAAAAACGCAAACGCTCTCTTTATTGAAGGCGATGCATCGCATTTCGGCGACAAACGTACACGCCCACTTTGCTCTACCGAAATACCCTATGAGCCTCAAAGAAGGATACGGATTTATTCTCAAAGAACCGACGGACGATGCGTTATGCATTCCTTGGAGCCAAACCGTCAGACTTTCGACGGGCGATTTCGTTCCGGCGGGCATTAACGCCGTGGTTGCCGAAGAAGACGCACATATCGATTACGAAACGAACCGTATGGTTTTAAACGCCAAACCTTCGCTCTACCAAAATATTAAACACCAAGGCGAAGATATTGCCAAAGGCGAAATCCTGCTTCAACGTTTTGAACGGATTAGTGCCTATAAAATTACCGCCTTATCGTCGCAAGGCATTCATCGCATTAAAGTTTTGAAAAAACCCGTTATCGGTATTATTAGCATCGGAGAAGCCCTTGCAAACGGGCATGTCGCCAACTCAAACGCCATGAGCCTTGCCGGACGCATTATCGAGCTTGGCGGAACGATCGAAACAATGGTCGTTTGTCGGGAGAATACCGAAACCATTTTGGAACACTTACACCGTTTAAGCTCCGTGTGTGATTGCATCGTCACCACCGGTGCGTTAAGCCATAAAGATGCTATGCGCGCGTTGATCAATCAAAACGTCTTTGAGACGCTGTTTGATCGCGTCAAACTAACGCCTTCTCAGCCGAGTGCACTTTCGCTTTTAAACGCAACGCCGATTTTGCACCTTCCGGGCTTGCCTCTTTCGTGCATGCTCGGCTTTGAAATGCTAGGCGTTCCGCTCTTGCGCCACTTGCAACATTACACCTGTATGCTTCCCGATATGATTACGTGTATCAACCAAAAACGTTTAACATGTAAGGCTTCAAGTATGAATGCCGTTCCCGGATTTAGCGACGGTAGGCATTTTCTTCATGCGCCTTATTACGAAGCGGGACGTTTAAATATTTTAAGCGCGTGTAACGGTTATACGTTGATCGAAAACAAAGAGGTGATTGAAGAGGGAGAAGAGATCGCTTTTTTCTATTTTTAATACGAGGCTCGGGCAAAGCCCAAACCCCTACGCTGCGCTATGCACTAAAGCTTGCCTCGCACGAGGCAGAATATTTGCTTACGCTTTTGAGTATCTCGGCGTTTCGCGACCGAGCCCGAACCCCTACGCTGCGCTATGCACTAAAGCTTGCCTCGTGCGAGGCAGAATATTTGCTTACGCTTTTGGACATTTCGGCGTTTCGCGACCGAGCCCAAACCTCTACGCTGCGCTGTGCACTAAAGCTTGCCTCGTGCGAGGCAGAATATTTGCTTACGCTTTCTTGACATGTAAGCTTTTATCCTTACATGTCAAAGCCTTATCATCCGCCGGTTTCGTAAAAAGCGCGATTGGAGGTCTCGTTTTGGTCGTCTTCACTCCATTTATTTTTTTCGGGTTTATTGCGTAAAACCTCTTTTAAAATCTCCGTAGCTTTTTCGATATTTCCGTGTTGTACGGCTTCTTTAATGCTCATCGCTTCATCAAAGTAAAGACACGGTATTAACATCCCCTCCGCCGTCAGCCTAATGCGATTGCAATCTTCACAAAAATCGTGCTTATGCGGATCGATAATCCCAAACACGTACCCGTCTTCCAACTCAAAAAGATGTGCCGGACTCGGACCTGAGCGACCGATCGCTTTAAACGGGTATTTTTGGGCAATAATCTCTTGAACTTCTTGCGCGCTTAAGCCTTGAAGCTTCTCTTTAGCGTGCGTATTTTCCATATATTCGATATAACGAACGCTCATACCGCGTTCTTTGCAGAACTCTAAAATATCGACGACTTCGCTATCGTTCACGCCTCGGATCGGAACCATATTGATTTTGACGGTAAGACCGACTTTCAAAGCCTCTTCGATACCCGCTTTGACTTTGCCCAAAACGTCTTTTTGCGCCATTTTTGCCGCTACGTCGGCTTTAAGACTGTCTAACGAAACGTTAACGCGCTGAAGTCCCGCATTTTTGAGTTTTAACGCCACGTCCTTGAGTAAAAATCCGTTGGTCGTTAACGCCAGATCAAGACCGCTTTTGTGGTGGTTAATCATCGCGATAAAACGATCAAGATCGGCTCGCAAAAGCGGCTCGCCTCCCGTGATACGAATCTTGGTAATCCCCTCGTCTATCGCCGTTTTAATAAATAAAAAAAGGTCTTCAAAACACAATAAATTCTCTTTAGGCACCCAAGAAAAGGGCTTTTCCGGCATACAATACAAACACCGAAAATTACACCGTTCCGTCACCGAAACACGCAAATACGTTACTTCCCTTCCAAATCCGTCAATCAGCATCTTTTCCCCATTTGTTTAAATCCGAAGAGGTATTATACATAAAATGTCACTTTGAAGCTATTTATAAAATGTTTTCGCCTACAATACTAAAGTCTACCCTAATTTTTAAGGAGCAAGCACGATGCAAAAAATTGTTCCGACATCCAAAGAACACGATGTCAAACTCGATGCCTTTTTAGTCTCCAAAACCGATACGAAGGGACATATTACCTATTGTAATCAACCCTTTTTGCAGATCGTCGGCGCGCAAGAGTCCGACCTCTTGGGTCAACCCCATCGCATTATTCGCCACCCCGATATGCCCAAAATTATCTTTAAATATTTGTGGGAAAAGATTGCGCGTCAAGAAGAAATCTTTGCCTATATCAAAAACCTGAGCTTTGACGGAGGCTATTATTGGGTTTATGCCAACGTTACGGCATCGACCGATTCGAATCGGCGTATCGTCGGATACTATTCGATTCGACGCAAAGCCAATCCCAAAGCTTTGGAGATCATCAAACCCTTATACGAAAAGCTGCTTTCATTGGAAAAAACGGGAGGCATCGATGCTTCTTCGGAATATTTAACGCACTATTTACACGAAAAAGGAGTCGATTATGACGAATTTTCAAACGCTCTTCAACGCTTATAAATTTCCCTTGGCGGGATTGTTCGTCGTCTTGCTGGCACTTAACGTTTTATATCCGACCCCAAGCGTCGTCGACTCGTCTCTTTTGATTACGGGGCTGGTTGCGGGATCGTTTTGGGGCAGTCAAAAAACGATGCAGTGCGATAGCGCGTTGTACGAAAAAACCTTACATGTCATTCGCGAAGCCGCACAAGGGAACTTGGAACCGCGCGTGATTGAAGCGGATCCTAACAAACCGATGGGGAAAATCGCCTTAGAAATCAACGACCTTTTAGATCAAATCGAAGCGTTGATGCGGGAAACCAAAACGTCTATCGAATTGGCGGGTGCCGGAAAAACGTATCGCAATATCTTTAACGAAGGTTTTCGCGGTCTGTTTTCGGTGAACGCGCGTTATATTGCTTCGGGTGTTCAAGGTATTTTAGAAGGACAAAAAGGTAAAGCTAAAGGCATGCTCTCTTCGGCTTTTGCCGATTTGGGCAACGGAAACAACGGTGTCGTGAGCATTCAAAAAGACTTGATGTCAAGTATCGAAGAGATGAATACAATCACGCAAATTTCCGATGAGACGGCACATAAATCGGACGAGAGTCTTCAAACCGTCACCGAATTGACGCAAGGCATTCAAGAGTTATTGGAACTTTTAAACAGCTCGAACGAAGCTATTACCTCACTTAGCGCACGCACCTCCGAAATCTCCTCCGTCGTCAACCTCATCAAAGATATTGCCGATCAAACCAACCTTCTAGCACTCAATGCCGCCATCGAAGCGGCGCGTGCGGGAGAACACGGCAGAGGTTTTGCGGTCGTTGCCGATGAAGTACGCAAACTTGCCGAACGTACGCAAAAAGCGACGCAAGAGATTGCCATGACGATTCAAACGCTTCAACAAGAGACCAACGGCATCTATGCCAATTCCGAGCGTATCAGCGTGATAGCCGATACCAGCGGTCAAAACGTCGTTCATTTCGAAGAAGCGTTAAAAGCGTTCAATCACGATGCCAACCGCACGGCGGATACGTCTTACCGCTTGGAAAATAAAATTTTTACTATTTTGGCGAAAATCGACCACATCGTCTACAAAACCAACGCCTATTCCGCGGTGCTCAACGAAAAAACGGACACGCATTTCGTCGATCACGAAAATTGTCGCTTAGGCAAATGGTACCTCAACCCTTTTACCAAAGAGCGCTTTAGCGTTACAAAATCGTATGCGGCACTCGAAGCACCGCACAAGACCGTTCATAGTTGCGTTTTGAACAATCTGGAAACGTTGCGCGAAACGGGTAACCGTCTTCAAAATATCGGAATATTTATCGATAATTTCAAACAGATGGAAGAGGCGAGCATGACCTTGTTTAAAACCCTCGATGCAATGATTGAAGAGTGTACGACGCAATGTCGCCATTCCCGCTCTTCGTAAAAAAATGAAGCTTACATGTAGGATTTTACGATCGTCAAAATCTTACATGTAACGCGTTAAATCTCCTCGAACGTTCTACTTGAGGTTGGCCAGTTTGAGCACCAAATCTACTTCGCCCACGCCGATACGCAAATCTTTTGCGATTTCCGCTTCGCTTTTACCTTTGGCAAATAAAGATAAAATCATCTTTTCATTCGAACTAGAAGGTACGACCGAAGCAAAACTCATCTCTTTGGTTCGGCTTTCGATGCGGTCGATACGCGCACTTTGTTCGTCTCTGAAATGCTGCATAATTTTTTCGACGTCTTTGAGCGAAGCGACGACCGGAAGTAGGCTGTGTTGCACTTCTTGTTTTGCCTGATCGAGAATCCTCTTTTCCAACGCCTTCGGGTCGGTTTGTTCTTGCGCCTTCATCTCCGTGAGCGTTTTATTGAGTACATGGTTTTGGTAGTTGAGCTCTTCAATGCTTTTTTCGTAAATCAAAAGTTTTTTATTGACTTCAACGTCTCGAATGTAAACCATCAAAAAAATAATGACGATCAACGCCGCCAATGCGATAAACGCCAATGTCTCAATACTCATCGTCAAATCCTTTCATCTCTCGAATCATCGCTCTCTCGCATGAAGCCACGTAGGTGTCCCATTCCCGCTCGTCTTCGTGATGCATCGTTGTAATTTTGGCAAGCGTAGGCGACAACGCTTGAAAAAAAAGCGGCGTGACGCGTTTGGGAAAGCTCGGAAGCGTAAATCGTCCGTAGTACGAGCGTTCCGTTTGCAATACGGGAACGTCGCATTCAAAATAACCGTCGTAACCTACGGCATGAATCGTTGCTTTACCGCGCAAAGGAAGATGCAAAGGCTGCTCTTTTTGTTCCACCATACGCGTTAACATGTCAACCTTTCGATGCAATTCGATGATCAATGCCAATAAAACCGGATCGCTTTCTTGTACCTCTTTGCGCGTTTTCGAAGACTTGAGCCATGCGCCCAAAGCATCGTCGTTCAAAACGGAGAGCTCTTCGTATTCGTGCGTAAAACGTTGTTCTTCTTTATAGACACCTTCTTCAAAAAAGAGCGTTAAGCACGCGCTGACCAAGCGAATCGAATCCATGCTAAAACCTATCGATCAAAATACAGATAAAAAAGAGAATGCCTAAATAACCGTTAAGCGTAAAAAAAGCACGGTCGATTTTCGTAAAATCGCGCGCGACGATGCGGTGTTCGAAAAAAAGCACTACCGCAGAAAGTGCGACACCGACGTAAGCGAAAAAGCCCAACGACGCACTCAGAGCAAATAAAAACCAAAAGAGAATCGTTTGGGCATGAAAAAGCCGCGAGATAAAAAACGTCGCGTCTTTACCGAAACGCGAAGGAATCGAGAAAAGCCCGTTAGCCTTGTCGTATTCCATATCTTGTAAAGAGTACAAAAGATCAAATCCCGCGACCCAATACATCACGCCGATTGAGAGTAAAATCGCCCAAAGCGGCGTCGCTTCCTGTACGGCAATCACGCCTGCGATCGGGGCAAGGCCTAAAGACATACCCAAGACTAAATGGGCATACGGCGAAAAGCGTTTAAACAACGAATAACCGCCCAAGACGATCAAAATCGGTATGCTCAGTGCAAACGCGAGATCGTTAATAAGATAAGCGACTAAAATAAAAACGCCTGCATTGATTGCGATAAACAGTAGAAGATTGGAGCTTCCGATGCGCCCGTCTACGCTCGGGCGACCGGCGGTTCTTGGATTGTATTGATCGATATCGCGATCGGCGTATCGATTAAACGCCATGGCAAAATTACGCGCGCTCACGGCGGCGGCTAGACCTAAAATCAATAATTTAAACCCGAACCAAACCGTATCGTTTTGTGCTTTAGAGGCAACGATCATGGCCGTGAAAATAAACGGAAGGGCGAAGATAGAGTGTTTAAAGACGATCAAATCGCCGATGTCTTTCAGTTTTTGCCAAAACGATTGCACGCGAAACCTTTTTAGAGTAAGATAGCTCGATTTTACAACAAAACCCTTTAAAAGTGTTATAATTGCCCATTACCAACCCCTCATACGAAAGAGATATTCGTGAAAACCGTCGCTATTTTAGGTCCAACCGCATCCGGTAAAACCGCCCTTGCCATTGCACTTGCCAAACGCCATAACGCCTTAATCCTCTCCTTGGATTCCTTAAGCATCTATCGTTACATCGATATTGCTTCGGCAAAGCCTAGCATTCCGGAAAGAGAAGGCATGACGCATTTGGGAATCGACGTTTTGTTTCCGGACGAGCATTTTGACGTGACGATGTTCTTCGGGCTCTACGCAGAAGCCAAAGCGCGTGCCGAAGCGGAAGGAAAAAATTTGATTATCGTCGGAGGAACGAGCTTTTACCTCAAAGCCATGATGGAAGGACTCAGCCTTAGACCCGAAATTTCAAATTCCGCCCAAGACGAAATTCGACGCTTGATGTGCGATATACCGTTGGCGTACGATCTCATACGACGCACGGATTCTTCGTATGCTTCCAAAATCGCGTCTAGCGATCGCTATCGAATCGAAAAATGGTTGGAAATTTTTATCGCAACGGCAGAGATACCCTCCGTGTATCTGGAACGCTCTAAACAAGCACCTTTGATCAGCGAACTTGCCCTTTTTGAAATCGACGTCCCAAGAGAAGTTCTCGCACAGAAAATTACGTTACGCACGCACACCATGATCAAACTCGGGTTGGTCGATGAAGTTTTCGGTTTGGAAAAACGTTACGGCAGAGCCCCTCAATGCATGAAAGCCATCGGCATTAAAGAGGTTTTGGACTATTTTGACGGAAGCTTGAAATACAACGAACTTGTCGAGCGCATCAGTTTCAATACGATTCATTTAGCCAAGCGCCAACGCACCTTCAACGCTTCACAATTCCCCTTACATGTCAAAGGCGATATTGAACATCTTTTCGATACGATTACACGATATTTTACTTCCGAAACAAGGTCTATTGTCGTATGAAAATTATCGATCACAATTACATCAACGGCGCATTTACGCCTATTCGTTCTCACGAAAGCCTTATCCTTAAAAATCCGACGACCGAAGAAGCCATCGCGCAAATTTACCTAAGTACGCCCCAAGCAATGGACGAAGCGATTACCTGTGCCGCACAAACGTTTGAAACGTTTTCAAAGACGTCGATCGAAGAGAGAATGCAGATGCTTGAACGCCTTCACGACGCATTGAGCGAACGCGAGAGCGAGCTGATCGATCTGGCGGTTTTAGAATTCGGGGCGACGATTACGACGACGAGGCGACGAACAAAAAATGCGATTCGCCTCTTTTTGGATATTAAAGACGAGCTTCAAACCTACGATTTTATCAAGCAAGATACTTTTTCCATTACCCTCAAAGAAGGTATCGGCGTTATCGGCGTCATTATCCCGTGGAACGCCAATCTTGCCCATCTTTGCGGCAATATCGCTCCGGCCATCGCCATGGGGTGTACGCTGGTCATTAAACCGAGCGAACTGAACGCCCTCGAAACGCAAGCCTTTTTGGAATGCGTTCACAAAGCCGGCATTCCTAAAGGCGTTATCAACGTCGTGCAAGGAACCGGAGAGGGCGTCGGCGAAGCCTTAACTTCCCATCCGCTGATCAATGCCGTCTCGTTTATCGGAAGCACGAAAACGGGAAAGCGTATTTTTGAAAAGTGCGCCAAGAGCGTTAAGCGTATGACCTTAGAACTCGGCGGAAAATCTCCGACGGTTCTTCTAGAAGACGCCTCTTTTGAAAAAGCCATTCCGCACGTTTTAAGCAGTGCTTTTAGCAATAGCGGACAAGCCTGCCATGCCGGAAGCCGCCTTTTGGTTCCCAAAGCCAGACTTGCCGAAACGGAACGTTTGCTTCTTGAAGCCGTTGCACGCCTTCGTATCGGCGATCCCAAAGAAGAATCGACTCATATCGGACCGATGATCACGCAAACACAGTTTAATACCGTTCAATCGTATATTCAAAGCGGTATCGACGCAAAAGCAAGACTTTTGTGCGGCGGACTCGGGAGGGCGGAAGGCTTAACGCGCGGCTATTTCGTCAAACCGACGATTTTTATTTGCGAAGACGAAGATCTCAAAATCGTTCAAGAAGAGATTTTCGGTCCGGTGTTATGCGTGCTTACGTATGAAAACGAAGCCGAAGCCCAACGCATGGCGAACCATACGATTTTCGGCCTCTCGGCATACGTTTTTTCCGACGATGAACAAAGAGCTTTGGCGTTTGCCAAACAGATACGAAGCGGAAGGGTCTTAATCAATACGGCAACGTCCAACGCTAAAACACCGCCTTTTGGAGGCATGAAACAATCGGGTCTGGGGCGCATGGGAGGAAGATATTCGATGGACGCTTTTAGCGAGATAAAGTCGATCCTTTTTTAAGGCAACAAATCGAGATTTTGTTGGCAAATGCTTTTCCACGAGCTTTGGTCGTTCACCGCGACGCATTGCGTGAAATAAGCTTTTGCTTTTTCGGTATTTTTCAATTTCATACTGAGCTCTCCCGCGTGGTACAAGAGGCGTATTTTATCTTTAGGCGCGACATGGACGTTTAATAGCGGCTCAACAATACTCAACGCCTCTTCGTTACGCTCTAAACGTTTGAGGGCGTCAATATACAAGAGCTCCACGCTCGGCGTATATGCGGTCGTTTTAAACTGTGCTTGCATCTGCATAATAATCTTGGCGTACTGGCTCAAAAGCAGATCGTTTTTAGCGTCGTTTGCCATTTTAACGATTTCATAATACAGATCGATCGTTTCGGCTTCGTTAGGGTATAAAATGCGAATACCCTCCGCCAACGAAGAAGCTCCTTCTAAATCTTTCAACCCCGTATAAGCAAAAAAGAGATCGCGAAGCGTCGCCAAGTCGATCTTTTGTCGCAGCGAAAACGTTAAGGTTTTCAAATCTTCTTTAAACGCGATCGCCTCTTTAAAGCGTCCCGTTTTCACCAACGCCTGTACCTCTTTTTGCGTCCATTCGTAACGCTTTTGAAGCGACGCGTCTTTCAAATGCGCACCGGATATTTCTCTAGCACGATCAAAGCGCGATTGGCGCATAAAACACTCAAAAAGCTTATCGTCGTGCGTGCCGTCGCTCAATTGCAATTTATAGGTTTCGATTAAGTCGATCGTCGTTGGACATTCGCTTTTTTCCAACGCTTGCAGCGCAAGGGATTTTGCCGCTTCGTAAACGAGTTCTTCGCCTTTAAGATCAAAACGATCGGGAACTTTCGCCAATGCGTCTTGCATTCCCAAAACGTCTTGATACCGTTTTTGTTTCATCAAAAGATTGGCTTTTTCCAAAAGGGCTTTTTGACCGATTTCGTTATTGTACTTTTCGATCAATTTATCGTAATAATTTTCCAATTTCGTTTCGTTATTTTCCGGACGTTTAAAGAAGAGTTCGTCCAAAGCTTCGTTCACGTCTTGTAGGTATTCGCCGTTTGTTTTATAGTCGCTTAGGTACTCTTGGTAGCGTCCGTATGCTGCTTCCGTTTCGTTGGCTTTGGCGTGCCAATCGCCGCTTTCTTTCAGGAGCAACTCGCGATTTTCCTCTTTTTTAGACATATTCGCCAATAAAAGATCGGTAATCGACGCCGCAAGATCGTACAATTTGTGCTCATACAACCGCTTTGCCAATTTATAGCTTGCCGACGTATCTTTGAGTAAATACGCCGCATTGACGTTCAAGACTTTGAGTAAATACTCTTTCGCCTCTTTTAACTTACCCGCATCCATTTGATAATCGCTCAGTCGAATCGCGGCTTCGGAAGCGACGTCGATGTCTTGCGCACCGTACAGAACGTCTAAGTAAAGCTTCATCGCTTTTTCTTTCTCTTTTTTGGCAAAGAGATGGTCGGCATACAGTAAAATAGCTTTTTTCGTAAAAATGTTATCGGGATGTTCGCTGACTAAAATATCCAAAAAGTAATTGGCGTCCGATTTGGAACCGCTTTTCAGATACGCTTTGGTCATCAGCATCAAGACTTCGGGTAAATTTTCATCGCTCGTAAACTCTTTACTCCAACGTTTGGCGATCTCGGCAATCGTCGTATCGTTAAAGCTAAGCTCCGCCGAATCTTCGCTCCGTGCACTTAAGATTTTATCCATAGAGCGCATTTGAAACAACTCGAGTTCACTACGGAAAATCGAATTGGGAAAAGCGTTCAATACGCGCGTTACGTCTTTGACGACGCTTTCGTAGTCGCCTTTTTCGTAGGCTTGTTTAATATCCAAATAAAGCGTTATGTCTTTACTTTGCGCATACGAAATCGGTTTTCCGTTCAGATCTAACGCTCCGACGTAAGGCATCTCTTGTTTGGAATAAACGACGGGAAAATCAATAGCGTCAAGCGGTTTTTTTTGCGTGTATAGCGGTTTTTCTTGAAAAAGAATCGTCCAATGCGCGTAACGTTTGAGTTTAGGCTTGCCTAACACCTCTTTCGTTTCGAACAAGCTCTCTTCGACCGCGATTAATTTAGAATCGACCTTGGGCTCGATAGCGATATAAAAAGCACCCTCTTTCTCATAAAAATCGAGCTCGGCAAACTTCATCTTTTTCGGCTCAATCGGTTTATCGATCGCTCTTTCGATTTTGCATAAATAGCGTTTGTGTTCTAAAGCGTCGGGAATCGTCTCACATGTAAAGGGCGACGCGTCGATAAGGTGTAAAATAGCATAATTGATTTTATTCTCTTTGCCGCTGTTAAATACGATCTCTAAAGCAAAAAGTTGTGCCGATAAAACCCAAAGAAGAAAAATGTATTTCATGCCTACATTATAGCAAAATAAGGGGATTTTCTCCCCTTATCTAAAAGCCGCTGGAAGCGACGTAGTGCGTAATAACTTCTAAAAGCGGTTCCACAAAAGCAATCGAAAATATCGTCACGATAGCGGCAAAACCTACGATGACTTTGAGCGACGTCGAAGCATTGGTCGCATAGAGTCTTGCATCGATCGTGACCGGTTCGTGCAAGAACATGTAAACAACCAATTTCATATAATAATAAACGGCAACGGCACTGTTAAGTGCAATCACGACGGCAAGCCAAATATAGTCGCTGTTAATTGCGGCACTGATCAAATACAGTTTTCCCCAGAAAACCGAAAACGGCGGCATTCCCGCAAGCGCAAACATAAAAATACCCATAATCGTCGCCGTCATCGGCATAATTTTCACTAAACCCGAAAACTTCGTATAAGGATGTTGATAACGCTCGTCCCATAGATTCTCGCGGTGTCGCACGATCCACAACATCGTAAACGCACCCAAATTGGTAAAAAGAAAGAAGATCCAATAGACAAACAACGCCGTATTGGCTTGCGTCGTTCCGATCAAAATCGCCGCCATCATCGAACCCGCATGCGAAATCGAACTAAACGCCAACATACGTTTAACGTCTTCTTGCACCAAGGCCGTGATATTGGCTAAGGTCATCGTCAGCACCACCGCAGCGTACAATACGTATTCCAACCAGACCACGCCCGAAGCAATGAGCATTTCAAACAAACGCATTGCGACGACGAAACCCGCAATCTTCGGAACGATTGACATGTAACCGGCAAGCGGTGCGGAACTTCCTTCGTAAACATCGGGCGTCCACGTATGGGAAGGGACTAGCGAGAGTTTAAATCCAAGAGCCGCCACCATAAAAATCGTAGCCGCTAAAACGCCGACCAGCGGTTCGAAGTGGCGTTCTTGTAACACTTGTTCGATCTGATGAATTTCGACGCTTCCGGTCAACGCATAGAAAATCAATGCGGACATACCGTAAAAACCCGCTGCCAAGGCACCCATCGTAAAATACTTAATTGCCGCCTCAAACGCTTTTGCGCGATTGTGAAGAGCGATCAGCGTATACAGTGCTAAGCTTGACGTTTCCAAACCGATGAAAATTAAAATCAAGTTATCGCTGGTTACCATGCATTGAAAGCCGACGATCATAAACATAAAAAGTGCGTAAAATTCCGCCATCTTAAATTCTCTAAAATGGCGATGGCTCATGGAGAGCGGTAAAAAGAGCGCGGAAGCAACCAAAATAATGACTTGCGCGATCAACGAAATACCGTCGATCAAAAGAACGTCGAAGAAGCCGCGCACGTCGCCTTTGTATCCGATAACCGCCCCAAAATCCAAGACAATGAACAAAATCGTAATCATCGTTAGAAAGCTACGATTCAGTCCTTTAACCGCCAAGTCGACGCAAATAAGTGCTAACGCGCCGATCGTCAAAATCGCCATCGGCAAAAGCGCTTGTAAATTTAGCCCTGCGATATCGATTGAAATAGGCTCTAACATTAGTGATTCCCTCCTATCGTATTCGCTTTCATTAAGAGCTCTTTGGTCTTATCTTGAAGGGCTTTTTGATCCATTAAAACCAACATTTTTTCGACGCTTGCATCGATGGTCGTTAAAATCGGTTTAGGGTAAATGCCCAAAATAGCGACTAAAGCGACTAAAGGAATCAGTGCGCTTAGCTCTTTAGCATTTAAGTCTTTAAGGGTTTTGTTTTCCACATGTACGACTTCGCCGAAGAAGGACTTTTTATAGAGCACCAACATATAAACCGCGCCTAAGATAATGCCCGTTCCCGCCAAAAGCGTCATCACCCAATTAATACGGTAAAACCCCGCCAAAGAGAGGAACTCTCCGACAAAACCTACGGTCAAAGGAAGTCCCACCGAAGCCATCAGCATAATGCCGTAAATCGTCGCAAAATTGGGCATTACCGAAGCCAAACCGCCGAAGTCTTTCATCATCTTCGTATGACGTCTATCGTAAATGACGCCCACTAGCATAAACAATGCACCGCTCACGATACCGTGACTGAGCATTAAAAAAATCGAACCGGTAATTCCCTCGCCGTTCATCGCAAACGTTCCTAAAATCACGATACCCATATGCGAAATCGAACTGTACGCGATGACTTGCTTCATATCCTCTTGTGCGTAAGCGATCATCGCCGCATAGATCACCATAATAATACAAATGATCGCAACCGGAATCAGAAAATAGACCGATGCGTCCGGAAAGAGCGGCAGTGAAAAACGCACGAAACCGTAACTTCCCATTTTTAAAAGCACCGCCGCCAAGATGACCGAACCGATGGTCGGAGCTTGACCGTGGGCATAGGGCAACCACGTATGAAACGGGAACATCGGTACTTTAATCGCAAAGCCTACGAAGAACGCTCCGAAAAGCCATAATTGTGCGTCAAACGGTACTTGTAAAGCGTACCAATCGGGCAATGCAAAACTCCAAATACCCGTTGCATCGTGGTACAAATACCCCATATACAAAATACCCACCAACATTAAAACCGAGCCGGAGAAGGTGTAAAGGAAAAATTTGATCGCCGCATACATACGATTGGCACTACCCCACGCACCGATGATGTAGAGCATCGGAATTAAGGAGAGCTCCCAAAACGCATAAAACCATACGACGTCCAAAATAACGAAAACGCCGACCATCGTCATTTCTAAGAATAAAACGGTAATGACGAGATTTTTAATCTCTTTTTCAATACTCAATCCGATTAATGCGATCATTGTGATAAACGTCGATAATATAATCAAAAAGAGCGAAATACCGTCAACGCCCAGATAATAATTCATACCGTAACTGGGGACGAAAGGAAAAAACTCGACAAACTGATACCCCGGATTGCTCGTATCAAAAACCATCCATAAGATTAAAGACAAAACAAACTCGATAGCACTCACGCAAATACCGTACGCACGAATACTCTCTTTTACAACCAAAAAGCCTAAAAGTCCGGCCATCGCCGGGAAAAATACCAAAAGGGATAAAATATGCTCCATTACCTCACTCCTACATCATCGCGCTATAGACGATTGCAAACGCAAGGAGAACCAGCATCCCTACGATCATCCATCGTAACATATCGGAAAGATTTCCGCTTTGAATCTTTCTCGCCTCTTGACCGCTTGCATAAATGCATTTAGCGATGATATCTACCGTAAAATCCACCACTTTCATATCGATTTTTTGCCATACGAATTTGGAGAGCACCGTAAACGGTCGCATAATATAGTATTCGTATACCTTAGGAATATAGTATTGATTGCTTAATAATCGATAGCACGCTTTGTCTTCCAACGATTTGGAAAAACCGCCCCGTTTGTATTTGTACACGGCAAAGCCGATACCGCTTAGCGCGATTCCCAGCGTTGCGGCAATTAAAAGATACTCGGTTGCGTGCGGAATATGAATATGGTATTCACTGACCAAGCGGGTAACGAACGCTTCAAACATCGGTTCAAAAAAGCCCGCGACGATTGCCAACAAACCTAAGGGTAAAAGGGCGTAAATGACGAAAGGTTGCGCATCGTGAGGATGAATGCCGTATTTGACATGTTCTTTTTCGCCGAAGAAGACCAACATAACCAAACGAAAGCTGTAAAACGCCGTTAAGCCCGCACCGATAAACAAAGCGAGCCATAAACCGTACGCCCCTTCGTTAAACGCGACTTCCAAAATTTTATCTTTGGAGAAAAATCCCGCAAACGGATAAATACCCGCCAAAGCGACGGAAGCAACGCTCATCAAAATTGCGGTGGCTTTCATGGAACCGTAAAGCCCTCCCATCTTTTTGATGTTCAGCTCGTCGTGCATCGCATGCATAACGTTACCGGCACCCAAGAAAAGCAACGATTTAAAAAAGGCATGCGTCATCAAGTGAAACAGTGCGATCCAGTAAGCACCCAAACCCGCCGCAACGAACATGTACCCAAGTTGCGAAAGCGTCGAATAGGCGATAATACGTTTTAAGTCGTTATTGACCAATGCCATCGAAGCCGCAAAAACGGCGACGAAAGCGCCTAAAGAAGCGATCGCAAATCCTACATGCGGGATTAAACTGTACAACTCGCCGGCGCGAATTACCAAATAAACGCCCGCGGTAACCATCGTTGCCGCATGAATCAACGCCGAAACGGGTGTCGGACCTTCCATCGCATCTGCAAGCCACGTATGAAGCGGAAACTGTGCCGATTTACCCATGGCACCGATAAATAAGAAAATGCCGATCGTGACGACGATGCTAACGGGAAGTTCCGGTGCGGCAGCAAAAACGTCGTCGTATTGAAACGATCCGACGTTCCAGTAAATCAAGAAAAGACCCATCAACATTCCAAGATCGGCGATTCTGTTCATAATAAACGCTTCGTTTGCCGCCCAAGATGCGGAGTGTTTGTGATACCAAAATCCGATCAACAACCACGAACAAAGTCCCACGCCTTCCCATCCGATAAAAAGTCCGACGAAGTTGTCGCTCATGACCAAAATCATCATCGAAAACACAAATGCGGAAAGGTACGAGAAAAAGCGGTTAAAGCTTTTATCGTGATCCATATAGCCGATGGAGTAAATATGCACAATCGTCGAAACCAGCGTGACGGTTACCATCATAATGACCGAAACCTCATCGACGACGAAGCCGAAGGGTATTTCCAAATTGCCCGCGGCAATCCAATCCATCATCGTGACATGTAAAGGTCCGTAGGTATTGACGTCGATGAGCAATACAAACGAGCAAATCATCGAAACGGCAATCAGCAGCGATGCGACGATCCCCGTAAAAAGCATTTTCGGACGTGCCGCAAACACGGCGACGAACAGGGAACTGACAAGCGGCGAAAAGAGTGCCGTATAAAGATAGTTTTCCATGCCTTATCCCTTCATCATTTGTAAACTGTTTAGATCGACCGAACCGTTGCGTTTATACCACAAAATTAAAAGTCCAAGGCCGACGGCGACTTCGCTTGCCGCTACGGCGATAATAAAGAAGGCAAACATTTGACCGCTCAAATCGCCGTAAAATTTAGACACGGCGACAAAACCTATATTGACGGCATTGAGCAAAATTTCCGTTGAAAAGAAGAGCATCAAAAGGTTGGTTCGACGCATCACGCCGACAAGCCCGATCGAGAATAAAATACCCGTCAAAACAAGGTAATGCGTTAATCCTATCATCGACTCTCCTTTACGTTTCCGATCTCTTCGTCTTCAATATTTAAATGTTCGTCCATCTTTTTACTTGCCAAAACGATGCCGGCAATCATCGCCACCAAGAGCATAATCGCCGCTAGTTCAAACGGAATGAGGTATTTCGTAAACAAAACCAATCCGATCATTTGTACGTTACCGACATGTTCTACGGTCGGAAAGTTTGCCTGCACGCTCGAAGAAGCAAGCGGTGCGGCCAAAATGACGACCATTAAGGCGGCACTTAACACAAAAAGCGTGTACGCGATTTTTTTGGAACGCATTTTTTCGCTCACGTCCCTCGTGGTATCGAAAAACATCATACCAAACGCATACAACGCCATAATCGCACCCGAATAAACGACGATCTGCACGACACCTAAAAATTCGGCATCCAAGAGAAAAAAGAATCCCGAAATAAAAATCATACCGCCCGCTAACGCGCTCATGGCGTAAAGCGCATTTTTACTCATCACCACAATCGTAAACATTGCGATCGTCAGTGCGGCAAAAAGATAAAAAGCTATCACTTCATACATGCTAACCTCAATACGCTAATGGTGTTTGTTTAACGTTTTCGTCGGCATTGGCACTTAACGCGCCGAAGCCTTGAAACTCTTTTTGTTGTTTGGCTTTGAACGTATCCAAAGGCGTTAACATATCTTCTTTCAACCCGAAATGCGCACGTTGCTCACCGGCGTTTTCATACTCCGCTCCGTGAACGATCGCAAGTTCGGGACAAACCTCCGCACAGTAACCGCAAAAGATACAACGCCCGAAATTGATGCTGTATTCGCTCACGACTTTGCGACTTTTTTCATCCACGTGCGTGTCCATGCGAATACAATTGGAAATGCAAATCTTTTCGCACAATCCACACCCGATACAACGCTCGCTCCCGCTTTCAAACAAGCGCAACAAACGGTGAATTGCACGGTATCTCGGACCCATCTCGATCTTTTCCAAAGGATACTGTAAGGTATGAATATCAAAACGAATCATCTCTCGCAAAACGATCCAAAGACCGACGAAAAGCTCGCCTTTGAGCGTTCGCTTAACAAAACGTTTGAACGCTTGCCAGCCGTCGGTAGGCGTCGCTTCGGTCTTTAAAAAAATATACGCGGAACCGACATCCCTGCGTTTGAAATCTTTGAGCTCCATCATCGCCTCCTAAAGTAGCGCAAAGCCGGTAATGACAATATTGACGACCGATAAAGGCATCAACACTTTCCAGCATACCCACATCAATTGATCGGGTCGTACGTGCGGCCATGCGGCTCTAACCCACAAGAACAGAAAAATCCAAAACGAGACCTTAAGAAGCATCATAAGACCGCCGGGGATAAACCAAAACGCATTGTATCCGCCCATAAAAATGATGCTGACTAATACCGAAATCGTAATCATATTGGCATATTCGCCGATAAAAAAGAGTCCCCAACGCATACCCGAATACTCCGTCGCATATCCGGCGACGATTTCGGCTTCAAACTCGACTGTATCGAAAGGTGCGCGGTTAGTCTCCATAAAACCCGCAATCGCAAATAGCACAAACGCCAGCGGTTGCTTCCAAATCAACCAATCGCCGATACCGCCCGTTTGCGCATCGTTAATATCGATCAAGGAAAGCGAACCTATCATCATAATCGGAGCTAAAACGGAGAGCCCGCTGACCACTTCAAACGACAACATTTGCACCACGGCACGCGCCGCACCCAAAAGGGACCATTTATTGGCACTGCTCATACCCGCAAGCAACGGCCCGTAAATACCGACCGACGCTACGCCCATAACGTAAAGCAACGCAACGTTGATGTCGGAAATAATCGGATGAATCGTGTATCCAAAAAGCGTAAATTCCGGAAAATAAGGAACCGCCGCCATTGCGACGAATGCCGTCGTTGCGGCAATCACCGGAGCGATCATAAAAATCGGCTTGATGGCATTTTGAGGAATAATATCTTCTTTCGTAAACAGTTTAATTCCGTCCGCCGCCAATTGCAATAATCCGTAAGGTCCGACGTGCATCGGTCCCAAACGACGCTGCATAAAGGCCAAGACTTTACGTTCGATAAACGTCGCAAACCCCGCCAATGCCGCGATAACGGCAACGACGATAACGGCTTTTACGACGGTTTCAATGATAACGGCCGTATCAAACATGATGGACTCCTTTGATCGTTACGTCGGCAAATCGATACCCCGTTTTGAAAAACGGCGTCGTATCGATTTTCGTATCAAAACTCGGCAAGTAAGGGATCATTCCGCCGAGTGTTTTATCTTCTTTCACGGCAATTACCAAGCGATCGCCCTCTTTGTTTTCCAGTACGACCGTATCGTTATTTTTTAAATTTTTTGCTCCCAAAAACGCCGCCGAAACGTACAACGCCCCCGCTTCGTTAAGTTGATGCGCTCGGTTCGTAAAAGCACTAAATTGGTGTACGGGATTGGCGTTATACACAAAATCGCTTCCCTGACATGTAAGGTCTTCGATCGGCTCGACTTCATCGTGACATGTAAGATCGTGCGTCGTTAAAAGATACCCTCTTTGTTCCGTTCCGTCGTTTTCGAAACGATTGGGTAAAGCATCGAATTTTTCGGCTTTAAAGCCCTTCTCGCTCGGTAACAGAGGCGTATAATCGATCGTCCATTCCGCGTCCAGTCCCAAGGCGTTGGCTACGTCGTTCAGACAATATCCGTTAAACGCCAATGCGGCATTGGTCGGAACGACGCGCTTGTTCATCGACGTAAACGTTCCTTCTTGCTGGTTTAAAGCGGGCATCGCCAAATCGCCTTTACCTAAAGCACTCAACGTGACGTCGCCTTGAACGTTGTAGCCGAGCGTAAAGTTACCCTGAGCGTCCTCAAGTTCACATGTCAAGGCAACGCCTAACGTGTTGGTTCGCGAAGGAACGATTAAAACCTCAAACGGCGTCAATCGCTCGATCAGTCCGAGCAGTGCGGCAATATTGTTTGCACGCGGATGCGTGTACAAGTCGGCTCCCGCAATCAAGCTGAAACGATCTTTCTTATCCAACAACTTTGTTATCGCCTCGAGAAGGTCGTCTTGCGCTCCGATCATAGCGACCAGAGCGTTGGTATCGACTTCGATCTCTTTTTCGATTGTTTTCGTCACGCTTTTGACGACCTCTTTTTCTTCACCGCTCTCTTCGTCTTTGAGCATCTCTTTGATCTCTTCTTTGACGTTCTCTTGAATTTTTTTCTTTTCTACCGTGTGAAAGGAATCCAAATAGGTCTTCAAGCTTTGCGGCATACGCTCTTTATCACCGAAAAGATCGAGTAACAAATACGCAATTGCTTCCTCGGCACCGATTTTGTGCGTAATACTCAGAAGGTTTTTTGAATAGCCCGCAACGATAGGGTCGAAAATCGGATGAAAATAAAGCCCCGCTCCTTTGTTCATCACGAGTGCATTGTTCATCGCATAACCGGCGTTGGGACTGTCGGTTTTGATCGCACCGCCGAAACTAACGACGAAATTGCTTGCTTTAACGCTCTCTAAATCTCCGTCGTAGAGGCTTTTCCCCGAAGCGCTAGCATACGCTTTTAAAAAATCTTGATAGGCTTTAGCGTCTTTGTTGACGAGTTTGTATCCGTACTTTTCTTTCAGTTTTTGTAAAATCAACGCTTCTTCGTTGGTAATGTAACTGTCAAAAGCAATCGTATCGACTTTTGTTTTGAGCAACTCGACGACCTTGCGAAATGCCGCTTCGTCTTTACCTTCCGCTTCGTTTTGAAAATCAAATCCGTAGCGTGCCGCCGCATGAAGCGGTGCATAATTGTGTTCGCTGCTCACGCGGTAAATTTTCGGTTTTGCATCGTGAATGCCGGTATGTTTGACGTCGTAATACAAAAGCGAACAATCTGAACTGTGCGGATTTGACGCAGGGATTTTTTTCAGCTCCCACGCATTGGAAGTGTATTGAAAATCCGTTCCGACCAACGCGCCCACCGGACAGACCGCCGTACATTCGCCGCACTGCGTACAGTCCAAACTCTCCGCGCCGCTGGCAACGCCGATAATGGATTTTTGCAGTTTGTTCCACATCGCGTATGCGTCTTTTTCGGTTTTATCTTTCCATGCCTTATCGAGCTCCGCTCCGCCTCTTGGCGTCGTTTTCAAAGCCGATTCGCCGATCATGTCTTTACAGACGGTCACACAGCGCTCACATACGATGCATAACGAAGCGTCGTAATGAATTTTACCCCAGTTTTTAGTCGGTCGATGCGTATCGGCAATACAATGGCGTTGGCTATCGACGCCCATATGCAAAGTATAATTTTGCAATTCACACTCGCCGCTTTGATCGCATACGCCGCACTCTAGAGGATGGTTAATATCGTAAATCTCCATGATCGCGCGACGCTCTTTTTCGATCTCTTCGCTAGCGGTCATAATTTGCATACCCTCTTTGGCTTTGGCATTGCAGCTATACGCCCTTTTGCCGTCGATATCGACCAAGCATAAACGACATGCAAGCGTAGGGGAACATCCCGTCACATAGCACAAAGCGGGAATAAAAATCCCGTTTCGGCGCGCGACACCTAAAACATACTCTCCCTCTTGGGCTTTGCACTCTTTCCCGTCAATCGTAATGACTACTTCGCTCATGGCACTCTCACTTCACTATTTTTGTTACATGGTAAGGATAAGCGTTGTTCGCTTTGACTAAAGGCAATAAAGCGATGACGCCTTTCAGACGCTCATCGCGTATGAAAACGCGAGGATACGTTTCACGATCGAAAACGACGTGAATCGCATCGTCGTGTTGAACCTTGGCGGCCGCTTGAAATTGAGAAGAGCCGATGAGAAAACGCTCTTCTTCCGCATCGATGCACGGACATTCGTACACGACGACGCCGTCAAAGCTGGCAATATCTTCCACCTCTTCGACCATCGTCTCTTCTGCAACGATCCAATCGTGTTGCGTTGATCCCGAAACTTGAAGCTTCATCGGCGTATGGCGGGCGATTAATCCCGCAAAACGTGCAATCTGCTCGGCTCTTGGATGGTAAAACAGGTCTTCTCCCAAAATCAAAACACCCTTTTTAACGCCGGCGCATAACGTTTCGATCTCTTCGATCTCTTCTTCACCGATATTGCTCTCGGCACTAACATAACCGTCGTCTAAGGTTGAAAAATAAGTTTGATAAGCTTCGGAAAGGCTACTTTCGGCCAAAAAGCTTTTGGCAAGCAAGGCTAAAACACCCTCTTCCGAACCGACTTCGTAACGGCTAAAAAACGTGCTTTTCGGACTTAAAATCGGATCTTCCATCGTAAAAAGATAGATCAATTTTGCACCCGCATCGACGCACGAAACAATCTCTTGGGCTAAAGCACGATTATGACGCGAAGGCAAAGAGCCGATCAAAAAAATAACGTCGCAATCTTTACATGTCGTCGTAAAACGGGATAAATCGCTTTGACCTAAAGCGCTTAAAAATGCTCTATTCACCGTTTGCGACCTTGACTTTTTTAACCACAATCGTCCAATCGGTCTCATTGAATTTCAACGAATTTAAAAGCGTCCAACCCGCTTCCTTAATTGCGTCGGCACTCTTTTGTACCGCAGAAAAGTCGCCGATTTCAAACATGAAGATAGAGACTTCGCCTTCACTCGTTTCATCGATAATTTCGAGCATTCGCCCGTAAAAATCATCTCCTAAATGACGTAAATCGTAACGTTGCATCCTCTCTCCTATCTGTCGATTTCGCCGAAGACGATATTGGCGTTACCGATAATCGCCACCACGTCCGCTAAATACTCTCCTACGAGCATCTCTTGCAAAAGAGCCGTATGAAAAAAGCTCGGCGCGCGAAGTTTTAAACGGTACGGATACGGATCGCCTTGTGAATTGATATAAAAACCGAGTTCCCCTTTGGGCGATTCGGTCGGTACGTACACTTCTCCTACCGGCGGTCTCATACCTTGCGTTACCAAAACGAAATGTTGCATTAACGAATAATTTTGCGTCATAATCTGCTCTTTAGGAGCCGAAACGTACTGCGGCGCATGCGCGATAATTTCCGGTGCGGTTTCGTCGTACATCGGCATCAATTGTTTTAAGATACGGATACTTTGACGCATCTCTTCCATATGCAGTTTATACCTTCCGTAACTATCGCATGTCGTACTGACGGGTACGTCGAACTCTACTTCGTCGTACAACTCGTAAGGCTCTTCTTTTCGAATATCCCACGCAATGCCGCTTCCGCGAAGCATCGGACCCGAACAACCCCAACTTTGCGCTTGTTCGGGCGTTACGATACCGACACCCTCCAAACGCATTTTCCAAATACGGTTCTGATCCAGCAAACCTTCGTAATCTTCGATGTCATACGGTAAACGGTTAACGTAGGCGTTGAGTTTTTCAAGCCAGCCCTTAGGCAAATCAAGCGGTACGCCGCCGATACGAACGGACGAATGCGTTAAACGTGCTCCGCAATAGTCCTCAATCAAATCAAGCGCATACTCTCTTTCCCTAAACGCATACAAGAAAATCGTCATCGCTCCGACGTCTAGGGCATGCGTCGCAAGCCAAAACAGATGCGAGGTAATGCGGTTGAGCTCTAACAACAACATACGAATGACTTTTGCGCGTCTTGGCACTTCCAAACCGATCAGCGTTTCGACCGCCAACGCAAAGCCGTAGTTATTAGACGTCGCCGCGATGTAATCCATACGGTCCGTCGTCGGCAAAAATTCGTTGTAAATCATATTTTCCGCCATCTTTTCCATACCGCGGTGCAAATAACCGATGTCGGGAGTGGCTTTGGTGACTTTCTCGCCGTCCAATTCTAAAATCAAACGCAACTGTCCGTGCGCACTGGGATGTTGCGGACCGAAGTTGACGATCATATGATTGTCTTCGCGTTCAAACGCGATGTTTTCGAAAAAGGGCTTTAAACGATTAACTTTTTGCATATTTAGGGCCTCTCTTTCACAATTTTGCTCTCACTTTTCTTGAGCGACTTCACGATCGTTACGCCGCTTTCTTCTTGGTAATCGTGAAAAGTTTTTTCACGACTCGGTTCGGCACCGAAAGGTACTTCATGTCCCAAACGCGCAAAGCGATACGTATCGTTTTCGTCCACGCGGGCACTATCGCGCTCTTCAGGACCGATAATATCGCGATACTCTTTACCGAAAATCTTATCGATTTCATACCAGCGTGCCGCTTCGTCGCCGTGTAAAGGATAGGTTTTTAACAGCGGATGCCCGAACCAATCGTCCGGCATTAAAAGGCGTTTCATGTACGGGTGTCCGCTGATGGCGATACCGAACATATCGTACATCTCGCGTTCCGCCCAATCGGCACTTTTATACACGCCGTAAACACTTTGAAGCACCTCTTTTTCGTGAATGAAACATTTGACGCGAAGGCGTTTACGTTTGGAGGTCGAAAGCAGTTGATAGAAAAGTTCGAATTCGTTACTTTTTGCTAACCAATCAATCGCACTGTGTTCGCTCAGAATATTGTAGGCACACTCGTCTTTCAACGTCTGCAAGAGTGCAACGTTGTCCCGCGCATCGATATAAACGACCAATTGTCCGCGTTGAATATATGCCTCTTTAATCTCGAATTTCGCTTGGAGAATCGCAAGGTCTTGTGCAAAAACCGCGTCGCTCTCTACCGCTTCTTTGGGTATTTGCGGTGCTACGAAATAGCGATCCGAATAGTAAGGTTTTTTTTGTACGTTTTGTTTATCACTGTACGGTCTCATTACACTAACCTTTTGGGAGCTAATTTGCGCGATGCTTTTTCGGAGCGAATTTTCTTTTGCAACAACATCAACGCATATTGAAGGGTTTCGGGGCGTGGGGCACATCCGGGCAAGTAAATATCGACCGGAACGATACGATCGGCGCCTTGAACGGTAGCGTACGTATTGAACATACCGCCGGTATTGGCACAACTGCCCATGCTGATAACCCATTTGGGATCGGGCATTTGATCGTACAAACGGCGCATAAACGGCGCATGTTTTTTGGTCAATGTTCCGGCGATAATCAAAACGTCCGACTGTCTCGGACTCGCTCTAAAAATCGTTCCGAAACGATCGAAGTCGTAACGGCTTGCACCCGTCGCCATCATTTCGATTGCACAACAGGCAAGTCCGTACGTAAGCGGCCAAAGCGAGTTACTACGACCCCATTGCACCAGTTTGTCAACCGTTGTTAAGGCAACGGGAAGACCTGCTTCTTGAAGGTAATTTATTTTATGCTGTGCCATTCAAGCGCTCCTTTTTTCCATGCATAGACAAATCCGATCGTTAAAATAACGACGAAGAGAATCATTTCGATAAATCCGAACATTCCTAAAACCTTAAAGTCGACCGCCCACGGAAACATAAAAATAATTTCCACGTCAAACAAAATAAAAAGCACGGCAAAAAGGTAAAAATGCGCCGAGATTTTATTGGGTTGTTTGGTGACCTCAGGGCCGCATTCGTAAATCGTCAGTTTCAATTTTTCCGTATCGAGACGTGCCATATTGCGACTGACGCGACGCGCTAAAACCGTAATGCCGTAAAAGACGACCGCACCGAAAACAAAGAGGAAAAACGCTCCGAAATAGGGATGCGCAAAATCCATATGGGTCATACCAAATCCTTCGATAATTTTTCAAAACAACGCTGTTGCCAAACTTACATGTAAGCTTCGCAATAGCACGTTTGACGTGCCTTAACTCATGAAACCGACCGACTTCGTATCGCCGAAAGCTCCTTTGGTTTCACGATCGATCGAGAGTTTAAAATCTTCATAGGTAAAAAGCGGCTCTTTTTTGATCGCAACGCGCAAAGCCGTATTTTTGAGCACCACGCGAATTTGTCCGCCCGTCAGTGAAAAAGTCGCCAATTTCTCGACATCAAAGTCCTCTTCGTAAGGGGCATTGTCCGGCAAAAGTTTTTTCCATAACAAAACGCGTTGAGCAAAGTCGGGTTTTTCAAACGCGATCTTGTAATCAAAACGCCTTGAAAATGCGGGGTCGATCGTTTCCAAAAGATTGGTCGTTGCAATAAGTAGTCCGTCGAAACGCTCAATCTGCTCTAGAAAAATATTTTGCATTTGATTATGCATTTTATCGGCACTCGCCCCGCTATCGGTAGAACGCGCGCTTAAAAACTGATCGGCTTCGTTGAGAAGCAACAAGGGTTCGCTTTTCGTTTTTTTACACAACTCTTTATAGGTGTCAAAAATATTGCGTACGTTTTTTTCACTTTCTCCGACGTATTTGGAAAGAATTTTTGAACAATCGAAACTCAAAACTCTCTTTTTCATCGATTTTGCTAAAGAAAGTGCCGTCATAGTTTTACCCGTACCCGGAGGGCCGTATAAAATGACTTTGGCATCAATACCGCTACGTCGCTCTTTAATTCCCCACTCTCGTAAGAGTTTTACGACGCTTTTATCGATTTGCTTGAGTAAATTATCGAGCACTTCCTTGGTTTTAGGATGTAAAATCACGTCGTCTAAATTGGTTTTAGGATCGATCAATTCAAAAAGCTCTTGCTCGCCGATGAGCATATCCAGTTTAATTTTTTTACTTTTCTTCTCTTTATTAGGGTGCATAATTTTTTGCAAAATTTCTTCGGAAATGAAAAAACTTCGCGTTACACCGCCGAAAGTGCTCAGCATCTCGTCGTAATCGATGATCATATTTTCAATGAGTTTTGAACCCTCTTCCAGTAACGAGCGATTTTTGATCTTTTCGTAATCGTCCATACTAATCAAGCTAATCAGCGTGTTCATATCGCGCAAACTCTCAAATTCGCCCGCATACTCCTCTTTTAAAAGCGCTAAAAAAATTAACTGTTCTTTAGGGTTTAACTCGTTCTCTTTGAAAATCGACTCGACGATAATGTCGTTTTGCGTTACTTTTAAACGCTCGCTAATACGGCTTTCCAAAAGTTCCAATTTATTTTTCAGTCGTCCGAGACTCGGAGAGCTCTCCGTCGCACCGTGTTTGGTTTGCGTAAACTTTTGATACAGTTCGATTCGGTAAAATTGATCTTTCAAATATTCAAGATGATCGGCATAAGGCGTAACGTCAGGTAACACAACCTCGAGCGTTCCCTCTTCCAAGAGCTTTAAAAAGGCGGAACTTAACGTAACGCTGCTGTTTAAAAGCTCTAAATTCGAAACGTCGACGATCTTTGAGTTTAAAAAACTATTTTGAACGATCCATCCTTGTTCGATTAATTCCTTGACTACGGAGAGATGGTGTAAATGTGCATAGTTTTTATCGCCAAAAAGTTTAATCAAAATGTCCGAAACAACGATGTCTACGTTACCTATAACGTACTCTTTCGTCATCATTTTTAAGAAATTTAATTCGTCGGGAGAACATTTTAAATGCTCATAAATCTGACAGGTTCGTACCTCTTTGTTTTCAAGAAAATCAACCAAATACTGCAATGAATACCCTTTTGAGCCTATGGAAAAAGTGTCGTACTTTTATATAAGGTTTATATAATGACAAGATGATAATAAAATAACCCTTTGACGAGAAAGTTAATTTGGGTGTTTACGTATGAATCCGCCGGCTTCGATTTTCTCTTTTAGCACACGTTTTAGGACTTTTCCCGTTGCATTTTTAGGAAGCTCTTCTACGAAATAGATCTGTTTTGGGAGTTTAAAATTTGCCAAATGCGTTTTCAAGTAAGCACGTAATTCATTCTCTTTTAAGCTTATACCGTCTTTAGGCTGAATAAAAGCAATGACCTCTTCGTCTTTGGTTTCGTCTTTCAGTCCGATAACCGCGACGGCATCCACGCCTTCAAATTTGTAAATCAATTCTTCAATTTCTCTTGGATAGATATTGATTCCTTTGGAAATAATCAAATCTTTCTTACGATCGACGATGTAAATAAATCCGTCATCGTCCTTTTTACCCAGATCGCCCGTTAAAAGCCATCCGTTCATGATCGTTTCATCGGTAGCGTCGGGATGATTCAAATAACCTTGCATAACGCAATCGCCTTTGACCATAATCTCGCCGACCGTGCCGTTTTTCACTTCTAAACGCTCTTCGTTGACGATTTTTACATCATAACTCGGAAGCGGCAAACCGACCGAAAGCGGCTTTTGACGATCCAAACGATTGACGCACACCGCAGGCGAGCACTCGCTGAGTCCGTAACCCTCCAAAAGTTTTGCTTTTTTAAATTTGGCGTTAAACTCGTTGAGCGACTGTTCACTTAACGGAGCACTTCCCGAGATGAAAATGCGTACTTTATTAAACCACATAAAATACCACGGAATTTTTGCCTTCAAAAGCGCATTGTAAAGGGTAGGTACGCCTAAGAAGATGGTCACTTGTTTGAGCAAGGTTTGCTTTAGAACTTTGGCAAACGGAAAAACGGAACGAACAATCACGATCGAAGAACACGTATACATCGGTAAAAGAACCATGATGGAAAGCGTAAACGAGTGAAACATCGGTAAAAAGACGATAAAACGATCTTTATCGGTAATCTGAAACGACTCCGCTCCGCCGATCGCGTTGGAGAAAATATTGCGGTATGAGAGTTGTGCGCCTTTTGGTTTTCCCGTTGTACCCGAAGTATAGACGATACACGCGATATTGTCCAAAACGGGTCGCTTGGAAAAACGCTCCAACGCTTCCAAAGAGCTATCGATTTCCGCAAAACTGTAATTACGCTCGTCCAAACCGTCGTTTTTATCGGTCCAAACGATTTTTTGGATCTTCGTCGTGTCCAAAAGGGTTTGCGTCTCTTTGGCATACGCCGAAGAACACACCAGCATTTTCGCACCGCAATCGTTTAAGATGTACTCAAACTCTTCTTTTTTCAAAAACGTGTTGAGCGGAACGGCGATCGCACCGATTTTGGTAATCGCAAAGAGTGCGATGAGAAAATCCTCAGAGTTGCCGACGATCATGGCAACTCTGTCTTGGTGCTGAATACCGCTAAATTCCAAAAAGCGCGAAAACGTATCGATGCTTTGTTTGAGCTTCAGGTACGAAATTTTGTGATCTTCGATAAAAATAGCCGTTTTTTTAGGCGCATTTTTCGCATTTGCTTCGATAATCTCGTAAAAATTTTGATACGTATACTCTAACATCGCTAAAACTTATACTTCAACGATGCCGTTAAAAGATGTGCCGAAGAATCGGTAAACGTTCCGTTGACCGTACCGTTTGAAACCGTTCTTTCTTCTTTATCGTCATACAAATAGGCCAAGCCGACGCTTGTTTTTTCATTGACTTTGTATTCAAAACCGATCGAATAGAGCTTGGCATCGGAATCTGGAAGTTCAAATCCCAAAGTCGAATCGGGCGTCGGGCTTTTATCGATCGCAAAACCGAGCATCATTTTAAGATTATCGGTGCATTGATGCGTCACGCCGATACGATACGCATTGGCATCTTTCCAATTTTTAAGCTTCGCCGTACCGAAAACAGTATTAGCGACGCTATCGCCGTAATCAAAATCCAACTCTTTATAGCTTGACCAATACGTTCGCTCAAAGACAAACTCGACCGTCGTTTTTGCATACGTATATGCCGTTGCCAACGCAAGCGATGCCGGAAGCGGAATTTCGACCGAAGCGTTCGTACTAAAAGGGTATGTGAGGTAATATCCTGTTGCATCGCCCTTAACCGTTAAGTCGACTTTGGAGCGGTATGTCGCCGCAAACGTTACATCTTGAATCGGTTTATAACTCAGTGCTAAATTGTAACCGAAGTCAATCGAATCCCCCGTTAATTCTTGGGAATAATAGGGGCTTCGAACCGCAGAGACTTCGCCTTCGGTATAAACGCCTCTTAGTCCAAAACCGAGCGCAAACTGATCATTCACTTTATAGCTTACCGTCGGATTAATTTCGATGACTTTAAGCGTAAACTCTTCAGCAGTACGCATTTGATATGCGTCGTCCCAACGCTTCGACAATCCTGCCGGTGCCGTAATGGAAAGACCGTAACGCCAATTACCGACGCTTGGGGAGACATAATGCAAGTTAGGCATTAAAAAATTTTCTTCTTTCGAATCGCCGTCCGCATTACCGCTTGGCGTCGTAGCCGCAGCGTCGTAGTTGACTTGCGGTAAATTAATATAGGTTAATGCGACTTCGCTGTAAGCGCCTTGCGCCATAAACGCCATATTAGCGGGGTTATAATAACTCGCATCCGCGCCGTTTGCGCTAGCGACGTATGCCGCGCTCAAAGAGACGGAATTGAGTGATTGCTCGGGAATGCGGTATCCGGAAGCAAGAAGGCTCGCCGCACAAAGGCTTAGAGTCGTAGCGATTCGTAAAGAGTGTGTCATGCATGTTCCTTAAGAGGTGATTTCATCAGACGATAAAGCATGGCAATTTCGTTTTCCCAAAGCGATTCGTCAATGGTTTCAAGCACCAAAGGTATATCATCCATCCGCGGATCGTTCATGATAAACGCAAAAGGATCGAGTCCCAATTTACCTTTACCGAGACTCTCATGGCGATCGACGCGCGTCCCAAGATCGGGCTTGGAATCGTTGAGATGCATTCCTTTGAGGTACTTAAATCCGACGATTGTATCAAATTTTTCCATCGTTTCGCTATAGCACTCCTCGGTTCGGATATCGTAACCCGACGTAAAAAGATGACATGTATCGATGCAAACCCCGACACGCTCTTTGTCGATCGAATGTTCCATCAAATAGCCCAAGTGTTCCATTTTGTAACCTAGATTGCTGCCTTGACCTGCCGTATTTTCCACGACCAGCATGACGGACTCGCTTTGGCGCAATACGTCGTTCATCGCGGCACTGATGTATTCCAAACAGGCTTCTTCACTGATTTGCTTTAAATGGCTACCGGGATGAAAATTGAGCTTGTCAAGTCCTAAAGCTTCGCATCGCTTGACTTCGTCCAAAAACGCCTGCAACGATTTTTCACGCGCTTCACGTTCGGGATGACCGAGATTGATTAAATAGCTATCGTGAGGCAACACGTGTTGGGGTAAAATCTCCGCCTTATCCAATTCGTTTTTAAACCGCAAAATCTCTTCTTTTGACAAAGCTTTGCCTTCCCATTGGCGTTGATTTTTCGTGAAAAGGGCAAAAGCTTTCGCATGGATCGCTTTGGCGTTAATCGGTGCGTTAAAAACCCCGCCGCTGGCACTGACATGTGCGCCGACGTATTTCATTGACATTCCTTTAAGGTAGTGGTTTGAGGCGAAACAAAACGCCGTTTTTCGTATCTTTAAACAGTACGGAATCGTGATCGACCGCATAAAAAATATCCGCCGAATCGAGTTTAAGGGATTGTTCAAAGCCCGAAGCGGTTTTTTTCAATTTTTCACTGTGGTAAATCGGTTCTTTATTGAGCAGTTCTTGCATCAATTCCGCGTAATGTTCTTGCATAAAAAACTGTCGGTTGAATGCCAATTTATCGAGGCATTTTCCCTCTAAACAGATATACTCTCCCATCATTTCCAGATGAAACAGCACGTTACCCGCCGCAAAAATTTGAACGCTCGTATAATGAGGGCCTTTGTTTACAAAACCCGTATCGGAAAGGGCGATCGAAGGGTTTTTGACGGTAATCACGTACGCTTGGGAACTCTCAATCTCTTTTTTCACGGCACAACCGCTTAGGAACAACGCCGTCGTAACAATGATCGTCCACAGCCGTTTCATTGATGACACTCCTTGCACAAACCCTTCAAAACGATACTTTTCACTTCCCCTTCAACCTTTCCCAAATCAACCTCCATACATGTAATTTGATGACAGTGCTCGCAAATAAAATGAGCGTGCGTCGTACCGGAAAGCTCAAAATACCATTTACGATCGTCCGACTCAAACTTATGCACGATGCCCGCTTCTTCAAACAAAGCGATATTGCGATAAAACGTCGCTTTGTCCATCGAAGCGTTCATTTTATCTTTGATTTGTTCGTAGCTAAGCGGATGCGACGCCCTCTTCAGCACTTCCAAAATCAAAGAGCGCGCGGTCGTAAATTTGATATTGTGCTCTTTACAAAGCGTTTGTATCTGCTCATTCATCTTCAACTCGCTTACATGTAAAAATTATCTTGAATGGTATCTAATTTTTAATTAGAGTTTTTGAAGTGCTTCTTTTGGAGACGATCTTAGAAGAAGAGTTACGACGCCCGTTTAACGCAACGTGTTAAGTCACGACTAAGTTGCAAAAGACTAAGATTCCACAAATTTATGCAACTTAGTCGCAAAGGATTTCGTATGAAACGTTTTGTATTTCTGTTGGTTCTTTTCTTAGGTTCGCTTTTATGCGCCAAACCGACCGTTACGGTCAGCATCATCCCTCAAAAATACTTTGTCGAACAAATCGCCAAAGATTTTTTACACGTTAACGTGATGGTCACTCCGGGCTCAAGCCCTCATACTTACGAGCCTAAACCTTCCCAAATGAAAGAGTTGGCACAATCGGACGCTTATTTTAGTATCGGCGACGGCTTTGAAAAAGCATGGCTTCCGAAATTTAAAAGCAGCAATCCTAAGCTGATGATGGTCGATACGGTTAAAGGTATCGAAAAAATTCCGATGGCGGAACATCACCACGAGGACGAAGGCAAAGAACATAAAGGTCATGCACATCACGACCATGATCACGAACAGGGCGAACTCGATCCGCACGTTTGGCTTGATCCGATTTTGGTCAAAACCCAAGCACAAAATATCTATGAAGCTTTGGTAACGCTTTATCCCGAACAAAAAGCGCTCTTTACTCAAAACTACGAAGCCTTCATGACGTCGCTCGATGCGTTAGACGTTTCCATCCAACAAACCCTTGCCGATGTTAAAAATCGCAAATTTATCGTTTTCCATCCTTCTTTCGGTTATTTTGCCAAACATTACGGCTTAGAGCAAATCCCCGTTGAAGTCAGCGGTAAAGAGCCAAAGCCGGCAGAGCTTGCTAAAATTATCGACGAAGCAAAAGAAGAAGGTGCCAAAGTCGTTTTCGTTTCTCCTCAATTTTCTAAAAAAAGTGCCGAAACGATTGCGAAACAGATCAACGGAAAAACTTTAACCATCGATCCTTTGGCGTACGAATGGAAAGAGAATATGCTCAGCGTTGCCAAAATCTTTCAATCAGAACTAAAATGATATAATGCTTTATGCATTACGATATCGAAATCAACAATCTTAGCTTTAATTATGAGGGTACGGACGTATTGGAGGGAATCAACCTCCGATACGCCAAAGAAGAGTTCTTGGCAATCATCGGTCCTAACGGCGGCGGAAAAAGCACGCTTTTAAAATTGATGATCGGCCTTTTAGAACCTTCGTGCGGCGAAGTGCTTCTCTTTGGACAAAAACTCTTACATGTAAGTTCTCAAATAGCCTATGTTCCGCAAGATACGATGGCAAATAAGGATTTCCCGATCAGCGTTTTAGACGTCGTTTTAATGGGCAGGCTCTCTCCTAAGAGTACCGGAAGGTATTCTAAAGAAGACAAACAAATCGCACGAAGCATGTTGGCACATGTCGGTATGAGCGATTTTGAAACCCATAAAATCCATGCGCTTTCAGGAGGTCAACGCCAGCGTGTTTTTATTGCGCGCGCCCTTGCATGCGAAGCCAAAATTATCTTCTTAGACGAACCGACGGCGAGTATCGATACGGCAGGTCAAATCGCCGTTTTTGAGCTGCTTAAAGAACTAAACCGCACCGTCGGCATCGTCTTGATTAGCCATGACGTCAACGTCGCGTTGAACTATGCGACTAAAGTGGCACATGTCAACAAAACGCTCTACATGCACGACGTTCCAAGCGCACACGATTTTAAACTTTTCCAAAACCAAAAAGCCCACGTATGCGACATTGAACTGATTAGTGCGACACGATGCAACAACCTTCATCCAAAGCAAAACCTATGAGCGACATCCTTCACTTCGAATTTATGCAATACGCGCTTTACGCTGCGCTGATCGTAAGTTTTATCTGCGGCATTATCGGAACGCTGATCGTCATTAACCGTATGGTGTTTATTGCCGGAGGTATCGCGCACGGCTCTTACGGCGGAATCGGATTGGCACTCTTTTTAGGCATATCGCCGCTTTTAGGCGCTTCATTGTTTGCACTGGTTTTAGGCGGTATTATGGCATACCTTACGCATCGAAACAATACGAGACTCGACTCTCTTATCGGCGTCTTATGGGCATTCGGTATGGCATTCGGTATTATTATGACCGATTTGACGCCGGGGTACAACGTCGATCTAATGAGTTATCTTTTCGGGGCGATTTTATTGGTCTCTTTAGAAGATCTTTACGGAATGGGATCCATCTTGGCACTTATTTTAGTGTTTGTTCTCGTTTTTTACCGCCAGTTGATTGCGATGAGTTTCGACGCCAAATTTGCCAAACTTCGCGGCGTCAATACCGAACTGCTTTACACCTTATTGATCTTAATCGTCGCGCTCAGCGTCGTGATGAGCATTCGTGCGGTCGGACTGATTTTGGTCATTGCCCTCTTAACGATTCCGCCTTACATCGCCGAAAAATTTACCGCTTCGATTGCCGGAATGATGACGCTTTCAAGTTTTTTGGCGCTCGTCTTCTGCGGTATAGGACTTTTGTTATCATATCATTTCAATCTGAGTGCCGGTGCGTCCATTATCCTTGTCGCGACAAGCGTTTTTTTGCTTCAATTGCCTTTTAAAAAACGCTAGGTTTACTCCGACGCGTTTGATACCATGCAAACGCATACGAACCGACTTCGGCTATCAGCATTCCCGCAAGAATCAAACCCGCGCCGCATAGTTGAGAAAAGCTCAAAACTTCTGCAGCGAACCAATAGCCGAATGCACCCGCACTCACGGGCTCCATCGTAAAAATAATAGCGGTTTTCGCCGCGGTCGTAAAACGTTGCATCGCCGTTTGAACCCAAAATGCAAAAATCGTGGCGAATAGCACCGTGATCATCACCGCTTCGACGAACGTGTCGTTAACATGCGGAGGCGTAATGCTTCCTTCTTTCCATAAACCTCCGATGAGAGAGCATACGGCAACGGTTAAAAATTGAATGCTGACCAAAAGATAAACATTGTTTTTACGTGAAAGATGCCCCGTACACACGATATGCAAAGCAAACATAATGGCACACACGAACGCATAAATTTCACCCCAAGAAAAGCCGATCTCGCTCTTAAGCGTCAAGAGGTAAAGCCCGATTGCGGCGATAACCGCACCGGCAAGCGAAAAAAACGATGCCTTGTGTTTAAATAAAAGATACGATCCAAACGGAACGATAATCACGCTTAATCCCGTAATAAAACCGACCGTAGAAGAGTACGTATACGTTAACGCAAAAGTTTGAAACGCATAGCCTAAAAACATAAAAAGTCCGAGCAGTACGCCGGCTTTGATAACTTCGTAATTCAGGTATTTCCATTGCTTATACGAAATCAATCCCATTAAAAGTGCCGCCGAAAAGAATCGCCAAAATAAAAACGTGTATACCGGCGTTTCGTCTACGGCCGTTTGGACGACGACAAAGGTACTCCCCCATGAAATGGCGACCAACAGTAATAAAAAATCGGCTCCCGCTTCTTTCCATCGATAATGCATTAGACTTTTCCTTAATTACATGTAAAGGCGTTATTGTAGCATAAGCGATAGGAAAAAACGTGCCAAAATCCCGTCAATACTTGCTAAAAGGAAATATTTATTTAAATCTCTCAGAATAACATGCTATAATCCTAACTTAGTAAAATATTTTTATACTCATTTAATATTTTGGAGGTTTTTCTATGCTGCGTCTCCTAAGCTATTCATTCGGAACACTCCTTTTTCTCTCCTCAATCGCCTGTGCGCAAGAGCCCTCCGCCGAACACGGGGCACAACTTTTTAAACAATGCGCGGGATGCCACGGAGCCGACGGCCGCAATAAAGCTTTCGGTAAGAGCGGTATCATCGCAGGACAAAGTGCCGAAGATTTGATGGAGAGTATTAAATTTTACCGAGAAAGCGAATTCAAAGCACACGGCACATCGCTGGTGATGTCAAAACAAACCAAAAATATGAGTCTACAAGATATTAGTGACGTTGCGCATTATATTTCGAAATTACCCAAATAAAATACAAAGAGAGGCCTTATACCGATGAAAAAAACGACTTATTTTTGTTTATTACTAGCATCTTTGGTTATGATTCCTTCCTCGTTATCTGCAAGCACCGTAAAAGGTAAAATTTTTTATGCAAAAATTCTCAAACCCGTATGCGGCTTTAACGGCGACGTCATGGGCAAAAAACATACCGTCAGCGAATGGAAACAATTTTACGATAACAACCAACTCTCCCTTGCCATAAAAGTGCTTTGCCCTCAAGCTCCGGAAATTAAAGAGCCTAACGACCTTCTAAACCTCTATCATTTTCTCAGTTCGTTTGCAAGCGATAGCGGTAACGTACCTTCATGCAATTAAAAATCTTTGCATAGAAGCTTTATCTTACTTTTATATTCTATGGATACAATTATGGTTTGTGCGAGATATACGTAAAGAAAGGTTTGAATGAGCCAAGCAATTGTGCGTATGGAGAACGTCGATAAATACTACGGCGATTTTCATGTCCTAAAAAATATTAATTTTTCCGTTACCGAAGGTGAAATCGTCGTTATATGCGGTCCAAGCGGTAGCGGTAAATCAACCCTGATTCGTTGCATCAATAAACTTGAAGAGATTGATAGCGGCGATATTTTTGTCGACGGATTTGATCTTTACGATAAAAAAGTAAACATTAACCAAGTACGTGCCGAAACCGGCATGGTCTTTCAACACTTCAATCTTTTTCCCCACTTAACCATTTTAGACAACATCACGATTGCACAACGTAAAGTGAAAGGTGCTTCAAAACACGAAGCAAATGAATTGTCCCTCAAATTATTGGAGCGTGTCGGACTGGTGCATAAAGCGCACGGATATCCCAACGAACTGAGCGGCGGACAGAAGCAAAGAGTTGCCATCGCAAGAACGCTCGCTATGAAACCTAAAATCATTCTTTTCGACGAACCGACTTCCGCACTCGATCCGGAAATGATCGGAGGCGTCTTAGACGTTATGCGAGAATTAGCGCATGAAAATTATACGATTATTTGTGTAACCCACGAAATGGGTTTTGCCAAAGAAGTGAGCGATCGCGTAATTTTTATGGACGAGGGGGTGATTATCGAAGAAGCTAGCCCCGAAGCATTTTTTGCCAACCCGAAAACCGAACGTGCTCAAAAATTTTTACAAGAAGTGCTTACGCATTAATCATTAAAAAATCTATTCTTTAAGGAGAGTGTCAATGAAAAAAATTCTTGCCGCATTACTCGTAATGCTCGGACTTAATGCCATGGCTGACGATATCAACCTTTGGCAAAAATCAACCCTCAACTCCATCTTGCAAAAAGGTGAATTAACCGTCGGATTAGAGCCCGGTTATATGCCTTTCGAGATGAAAGATAAACAAGGCAATATTATCGGTTTTGACGTCGATTTGGCAAACGAAATGGCCAAAGCGATGGGTGTCAAACTCAAACTGGTTCCAACAGCATGGGACGGTATTATTGCAGGACTTCTTACGGGTAAATACGACATTATTATGTCAGGTATGACGATTACGCAAGAGAGAAACCTCAAAATCAATTTTGCAAACCCTTATATTAGCGTCGGACAAACGCTTCTTGCGCCTAAAAAACATGCGGGCAAAAAATGGAGCGACTTGGATAAACCCGAATACACTATCGTTACCAAAATCGGCGTAACCGGCGAAATTGCAACACGTAAAATGTTCAAAAAAGCCAAAATCAGAACGTTTGAAACTGAAGCGGATGCCGCACAAGAAGTTCTTAACGGCAATGCCGACGCTTTAGTATACGACAAGCCGTATAACGCTATCTTCTTTGCCGAAAAAGGCGCAGGCAAACTCGTGCATATGGATGAAGAACTTACGTACGAACCTCTTGGTTTTGCCATTCGCAAAGGTGATCCGGATTTCTTAAACTGGCTCAACAACTTCCTAAACCAAACACAACACGACGGTACGTATCAAAAAATTTACGATCGTTGGTTTAACGACTCTTCATGGCAAAAAAAGGTAATGTAACCAGTGGCAAAAGAGAAACAACCACTTTTACACAATAAAACATTCGGCCACGTCGTGGCCGTTATGTTTTACGTCGCATTAGGCTATCTCCTTTTTACGGCTGCTTCCAATATGAACTATATTTGGAAATGGACCAGCGTTCCCAAATATTTTGCTTACGAACAAACCGATACGATTACTTCTCCGATAGACGGTACGGTACGTTTGGGCAACAACGCGATTATCGTTCAAGGTACGAGCGATAGTAAAGAAGTCGTTATCGAGCAAGGATTTTTACCAAAAGTCCAAGAGGGCGATCATATCTACGAAAATGACGTTGTCGCATCTAAAACTTACCTCAAAGCCGGGCCGTTGATCGAAGGCTTGATCGTTACGTTAGAAGTCTCGGCATTAGCCGCCATTCTTGCATTTGCTATCGGTGCGCTTTTAGCGTTTATGCGTATTTCCGATCTACAGTTTCTGAAAGATATCGCGACGGTCTACATCGCGATTATTCGAGGAACGCCTCTACTTGTACAGATTTTTATTTTTTATTTTATTATTGCGACGATCTTTGAACTGGAACGCTTTTTAGCGGGAGCCGTTTCACTCGGTCTTTTCTTCGGTGCTTATATCGCGGAAGTCTTGCGAGGAGCTATTCAATCGATCGATAAAGGTCAATACGAAGCCGCTAAATCGCTCGGTATGAATTATACGCAAACAATGATTTATATCATTATGCCTCAAGCATTGAAACGCGCTTTGCCTACGTTGGTAGGAGAGATGATAGCACTTGTCAAAGACTCTTCTTTGGTTTCGGTTATCTCCATTACCGATTTGACCAAAGTCGGACGCGAAATCGTTGCCAATACTTTCTCGCCGTTTGAAACATGGCTAATCGTTGCGGCAGTTTATTTTACGATTACGTTTACGTTAACGGCACTCGGACACAAAATCGAATCTCGAATGAAAAAACAAGGCGGTATGTAAGCTTTCCCGGCTTTCATACCCGTATTGTTTTATACGCTATACGCTTCCAACTCTTGGTCTAAATCTTCCAAAATCTCTTTTTCCCGCTGGGAAATATAATTTAAAATCTTTTTGCTCATAATGCGGTCGGGAAAAATACGCATACAGTAACGAAACGAGCCTTGATAATCGATAATATTGACGATTTCTCCTTGCAGTTCAATCGTTTTATCTCCGTCAATCGCGATCGTAGCGCTGTTAAGCTCAAACGTTACGCTTACCTTTGCGCCGACATAAATGCCGTTATTTTCGTTGCTAACGACACCCAAACCGTTAATTGAAAGATCGTATAGCCGTCCCGACGTTGGTAGGCTATGGGAAGGACGTAAATAGACTTTCGCCAAAATATCGGGATGAACGCGTACAAATTCTCTTTGAATGGCCGGCATGTTTAAAAGATAGGTAAAATTACTGAGCACAATCGTATTGGTTTGAAAATTACTCTCGATAATATCGGCTTTGAGGTGTTTACTCAACCACTCATTTTTGACGATAAACGCTTGCGCTTCAAGTTTCATCGCTATTTCTTGCAGTCGATCGATCTTAAACGTAACGTTTTCGTCTTCTATGTCTATAATTTCCGCTTCCGAGCTGATAGGAACGCCTTTATAGAGATTTAAAAACGTGATTTTTTGCTTTTCGCCTCGCATACGTTGAAACACTTCAATCAAGGTGTTACTCGGCGTGAATATACTATCTTGGCTAAAGCCCGTATCAAAAGCGTCGCAGGGTTGACATGTCGTACTCTCAAGAAGATCGCTTTGCAGGGTATCGATAAAACGATTGACGTATCCGATCAAAATCCCAAGTTGCGGACACTTGACATGCCGCTCGCTTAATTCGCCGTATTTTTCAAGAAGAAACAAAAAACTCCTTGCAACAACGTAATACAATTCACGGTTGCCGCAACGTAAATGCTCCAAAAGTTCTTGCGGAACTTCGTTTTCGCATTGAAGCAAACTTCGATACGTCGCCAAAGCAACCTTTTTTGCTTCGTAATGTGAGACCTTAGTATCGTTATCGGTATAAAGACACGCGAAATAATCGCAAAAAGCCGTTTCTAACTCCTGATCAAACGGAGCGAGGTTAATAAGAAAAAGTTCTTTTTCGTCTTGAGAAATACTGTTTTTTTCCATGAGAGCGTTCCTCTTGCGGTAGATTTTTTGATTCTATCATTCGGTATCGACGAGACGTGAAATATCTAAAACAACACTGGTTCCTTCCTCTTTTTTGGAAAAAATACGCAAAGGAATTTTACATTCATCACAATAAGCTTTTACAAGGCTCAATCCTATACCGTACCCTTCTTTACTCGTATCGGCTTGGTAATAGCGATCAAAAGCCAAGAAGAGTTCTGCTTCGCTCATCCCGATTCCTTGATCCCGAATCGTTAAGATTCCGGCATCCAACGCGATAGAAATCGGACGATTATTTCTATTATATTTAACGGCATTATGCAATAGATTCGAAACGACTTTGCCTAATCCGTGTTTATCCGCATAAAGTCGTACATGTACGTTTTGCGTTTGAATAACGACCTCTTGCGCCATCTCTTTTTGCTTTTCAATAATGCGATTGAGCAAATCTTCCAAGATAAAATGCTCTTTTACCACCTCTTGTATCTCTTTTTTGATGTAATAATCCACTTCTTTGTAAAGCGCATACAAATCGTCGCTTGCCAAGGCAATTCGCTCCAAACGCTTTTGCTTTTTCGGATCGTTTTCGTTTTCTCTAATCATTTGCAAATTTGCTTTAATCACCGAAAGAGGAATATTGAGCTCGTGTAACGTATCTTTGAGCAAAATATCCAAAAAACGATTGGTCTTCAAAAGCGTCGAAAGACAATACGTCACGGTTACATAGCCGACGATGCTTGCAAAGAGTAGACTAAGCGCAAATATCCATATCCATGAATCGATCCACAAACACAAGATAAAAGTAAAGCTCATTGAAATAAATAAGCTGATGCTCAAACTTATCGCCGTTTTAATGATAAATTTTCGATCGTTACTTCTCAAAACGATACCCGATTCCTCTAATATTGGAAATGCTCTCTTTACCGAAGATTTTTTTGAGATTGTTGACGTAAACGCGAATTGAACCTTCGTTCATCTCTTCGCTACTGCTCCACAATCGCTCATGGATCATCTCTTTAGTGACTACGTAGCCTCTTTCTTTCACCAAAAGATACAGCAACTCAAAGTCCTTGAGATGCACGTCTAACTCTTCATCGTCGAAAAAAAGACGCTTACGCGCTAAATTGAGCTTATAGTGTTCATCGATAACGAGCCAATCGTCTACAATTCCTTTTGCACGCGTTAAGATGGCGCGAATGCGTAACAAAAGTTCACCTAAATCAAAAGGCTTTTTAATATAATCGTCGCCTCCCAAGGTAAACCCCTGCGTTAAACTCTCTTGATCGTTTAAAGAAGTGACGAAAATAGCGGGCGTTCTATCTCCCGAAGCCCTCAGTTCTCGTAAAAAATCAAATCCGTTCATTTCGGGAACTTTCACGTCCAAAAGATACAGATCGAACTTCTCCTCGTAACAACGCTTCAGTGCTTCTTTGCCGTTTTGAACCAACACACAGGTGTAATCGTTTTCGCTCAAAAAATCTTCTAGCGTATTGAGCAAAAGCGCATTATCCTCTAAGATTAAAAGTTTATACGACATGTTGAATACTCCATGCCAATGTTTCGTTTGCAAACATCGGAACAACGTTACCGTAACCGTGTGTTACCTTCATAGGAGTTTTTTCTAAAACAACCTCTTTATGAAGGGCTTTATAGCCGTAAATGGTTTGTGCATTGTTACTTACAAACGCTTGTAACGAAGCTAATGCGTTATGTTTGTCAAAGAGTTCCGTGAGCACTTGCAAAGCGATGGGTGCGGTAAAAACACCTGCCGCACATCCGCAACACTCTTTCTTGTGAATCGGATGCGGTGCCGAGTCGCTTCCGAACATCACTTTAGGATGCGCCGCGAGACTGACATGTAAAAGGGCTTCTCGATCTTCGTAACGTTTGGCGATCGGCTTGCAAAAAAGATGCGGTTGAAGCATTCCTCCGGCAACGTCATCTAGCGTAATCAACAAATGATGCAACGTTACCGTGGCATACAAATTTTCGTAGCGATCTAGAAGTGCTACACTCTCTTGGGTGGTAATATGTTCCATAACGATCTTGAGCTTTGGAAACGCTTCGGCAAGACTTTCGTAAATCGAAACAAACTCTTTTTCCCTATCCATCACAAAGCCGTTCGTTTCTCCGTGAACGCATAAGACGAGTCCCAAGTCGCTCATTGCTTCTAAAACGGGACGCAGTAGCTCGATGTCCATACTCGCCACGCCGCCTTCGGAATTGGTCGTAATGCCGGATGGATAAAGTTTTAAAGCCTTAACATGTAAAGCGGCTTTTTCTAAAAACTCCCGCGTATAATCGCTACGAAAAAAAAGCGTCATTAAAGGTTCAAAGTGGTTTTGTCCGATTGCGCGTACGATACGTTCCTTATAAGCAAAAACCGCTTCAATCGTCGTAATCGGAGGAACAAGGTTTGGCATGACGATTGCTCCGGCAAAACCGTAAGCACTTAAGGGTGCTACAAGATTAAGCATTTCTTCGTCGCGTAAATGCAGATGCATATCCAAAGGAGAAATCAGCGTATGGGTCATCAAAAAGTCCCTTTTTTGTTTTAATTATAGCAAAGCAAGCCCAAAATGTTATACTTTCAGCAAAAATATTAAGGTATCGTTATGGAATATCGCTACATTGGTAAGACCGGTTTACGAGTAACCCCTATTTGTATGGGAACAATGAGTTTTGGGAGCTGGAGTGACAAAGCAGAATCCTTTAAAATCCTCGATACTGCTTACGATAGGGGCATCAACTTTTTTGATACCGCAGAACTGTACCCGGTACCTCCGCGCGGTGATTACGCGGGCGAGACAGAGCGCATTATCGCTGAGTGGCTTGCAACCAAACCACGTGAGAGCATTATCTTAGCGACGAAAATAGCGGGTGCGGCAAACGGTTGGTTTGTACCGCCCATTCGTCATGGCTACACAGCGATCGATCGCTTTCACATTCAACGCGCCGTTGAAGGAAGTTTGAAACGCCTCAAAACCGACTATATCGATCTTTATCAGGTTCATTGGCCCGATGAAATCGTTCCCAAAGAAGAGTCGATGCGTGCACTAGATGAACTGGTCAAAAGCGGAAAAGTACGTTACCTTGGAACATCCAATGACACGACGTACGGACTCACCAAATCCAACACCATCGCACAGTATGAAAAACTTTCCCGTTTTGAGTCCATTCAAAACAATTTTTCACTGCTCAATCCACGCTTTTTAGATGAACTTGCCAGTGCGTGCCGTAAGGAGAAAGTCTCTCTTTTACCCTATTCTCCCATCGGTGGCGGCGTCTTAAGCGGTAAATACAACCAAGCGTTTATCGACCCTAAAACACGTTTTGGCGAATACCTAAATGCAGGCGAAGCACGCCAAAGAGCGATGTATAGCCGATTTGTCAATGAAAAATCACTTGCGGCGACGGCAAAATACATCGAAATCGCTCAAAAATATGGCATGAGTCCTGTAACACTTGCGGTTGCTTGGAGTATGCATTTTGATTTTGTAGCATCAACGATCATCGGCGCGCGCTATGCGAGTCAACTGGAAGAGAGTTTCAAAGCCTTTGATCTCAAACTCAGCCCTGAAATTTTAAACGAATGCGATAAAGTTCAAAAAGAGATTTTATACCCTTTGGGTTAAGGAAAGAAGACTTACATGTAAGCAAAAATCCTTACATGTAAGTGTGTGTTTAAGCTTTGGATTTCACAAATTCGGGATAGGCTTCCAAACCGCACTCTTCGACGTCAAGCCCGACATATTCGTGTTCTTCGTCGCTTCGTAGTCCCACGATTTTTTGAATACCCCTGAAAATAACGTAAGAAAGAGGAAAAACAAACGCACCCGTCACAACGATCCCTTTCAGTTGCGTTGCCAATGAAAAATCGGCAAAAATCGCCACGGCAATCGTACCCCAAATTCCGTTGACCAAATGCACCGACAACGCACCCACAGGATCGTCGATTTGAAGTTTATCGAAAAGCGGTACGGCAAACACGACCAGTGCCCCACCGATAGCACCGATGAAGATCGGCTCCCAAAGACCTACGACGTCCGCTCCGGCGGTAATGGCAACCAAACCGCCTAACGCGCCGTTTAAAATCATCGTAATATCCAATTTTTTATACTGAATGTAAACGATGCATGCCGCAACGATCGCTCCGGCAAGTCCTGCGGTGTTGGTATTGACGATAATTAATCCTACCAAATCGGCCGCTTCTTTATCGGTTGCAATATGAAACGCGCTTCCGCCGTTAAAGCCGAACCATCCGATCCAAAGTAACATCGCACCGAGCGTCACGAGTGGGATATTCGATGCCGGAATAGCACGAACTTGCCCTTCCTTGCCGTAACGACCTCTTCGTGCGCCCAAAACCAAAATACCCGCTAAAAGTGCCCAGCCTCCCACGGAATGGATGACCGTACAACCGGCAAGATCGTGAACGTCGCTTAAAAAACCTCCGCCCCAAATTGCACGCCCGACGACAGGATAGAGAAATCCACTCATACAGACCGCAAAAATCATAAACGGAATGATGCGAATACGCTCGCTCACGCCGCCGCTCATAATCGAAACGCTTTTACTCACAAACGCCATCTGAAAGAAAAAATAGGCATATGCACTATATCCCTGCGTCGAAACGCCCGAGAGGAAAAAACCGTCTCCGCCGAACATAACGTTGTAGCCCCATAGCAAAAAGACGAACGACGTAATGGCGTACAAAAGTACGTTTCCCGTCAAGACCGCCGAAACGTTTTTACCGCGAACAAGCCCCGCTTCCAGCATAGCAAATCCGGGAACCATCAAAATAATTAAAACCGCCGTGAAAAGTAAAAAGAGAGTATCGATAACATACTGAAGATGCGAGAGTTCCATTACACGTGCCCTTAAATAAAATGTAATGGAGGATTGTACAAAAATGCAGGAAGTCCGAGTGATTAAAATTTAATCACTCGACACTCGTTTCTAGATAGCGTCCTCGTTTTCTTCACCGGTTCGAATACGAATAATGCGCTCGACTTCACTTACAAATATCTTTCCGTCGCCTATTTTACCGGTCTTTGCGGCTTCGGTAATCGTTGCGATAACTTTGTCTACATTTTCATCAGCTACGACGATGTCGATTTTAATTTTGGGTAAAAAGTCGACCACGTACTCCGCACCTCTGTAAAGTTCGGAATGGCCTTGTTGTCTGCCGTACCCTTTGACTTCATGAACGGTCATACCGGTTACTTCGATGCTTCCCAATGCATCTTTGACCTCTTCTAGTTTGAAAGGTTTAATAATTGCTTCGATCTTTTTCATCCTTATCTCTCCTCGTAACGTTCAAAATTGAGCTATTGTATCTTAAATTATTTTAAATACGCTTTGAGAATTTTTTGTGACTCAAGCGGTCTGTCTTGTCGATCCGTCGCAACGTTTTCCAGTTTTTTGAGTGTTTCTATTCCCTCGACGACCTCTCCGAAAATCGTATGCCTTCCGTTAAGGTGAGGCGTTGGTACGGTCGTAATGAAAAATTGACTTCCGTTCGTATTGCGTCCGGCATTTGCCATCGCTAAAATACCTGCTTTGTCAAAAACGACGTTCGGTTTAAACTCATCCTCAAACGCATGTCCGTAAATCGATTGACCACCCATGCCCGTTCCGGTCGGATCTCCGCCTTGAACCATAAAATTTTTGATAATACGATGAAAGGTGATGCCGTCGTAGTAGCCTTTCTTGACCAAACCTTCGAAATTTTCACACGCTTTGGGTGCAATTTCGGGTTTTAACGCAAAAACGATTTTGCCTTGCGTCGTCTCAAAAACAACTTCATGCGCCGCCGATGCCAAACTCAAAAAACCCAATAACGCCGAAATCACAAATGCTCTTACCATCATAAAGATTCTCCGATCAGTTTCGTATTGCGAAAACGATACATTTTATTTTTGACTTTTTCCAAAATGCCGACTTTAATTAACTGTTGAAACATATGAACCACCGTCGGCTTACTTACGCCGATATTGTCAATAATGTCTTGATATGAACCGTTAAAAATTTTATTTTCGTCCAAGTGGTTAATGATGTACCGTAAGATTTCAATTTTTTTACCTCCGATCAACGCCGCAAGCCCTTCAATAATAAACGAACATCCTTGCAGCTCTTTATTGTGAAGTTTCGGTAACATCGTGGTGTAAATATTGCTAATTAAATCTTTCACGTTAATCGGTTTCATAATAAAGCCGCCTACTTTAAGCGCAATCGCTTCTATCAAATACTCCGTCTCCGTAAATGCCGTCGTGATAATCGCAGGAATCTCGCGTTGATGCTCATTTTTGAGCTTTTTCAGCATTTCGATACCGTTCATCTCCGGCATTAAAATATCGGTCACGATAATGTCGATCTCTTTTTCAAGGGCAATTTTTAACCCTTCCGCTCCGTTGTTAGCCAAATAGACTTCTTTGACGAAATCTTTTAAAATCATTTGCGTTTGCGTCTGTACCGATTTTTCGTCTTCGACATACAAAACAACGCAATCTTTTAACCCGTTAAAATCCATTTATGACTCCTCTTGTTTATCTAAAGGGATGACGATCGTAATCATCGCACACTGCTCGTAATGTTGCGCATTTTGAAACGTATAAGCGATGTTCGCTCCGTTGATGGTTCCTTGCATCTGTTTTTCGATAATTTGTTTTGACATGTAAAGCCCGATTCCCGTTCCCGAAGATTTGTGCTTGGTCGTAAAATACGGTTCAAACATCCGGTCCAAAACCTCATCGCAAATGCCGCCGCCGTTGTCGATAACACCGATAAGAGCATTATCTCCCTCTTTAGTGATGGAAACTTCAATCAGTTTCGTAGCAATGCCTCGCTCTTCCAAAGCATCTTTGGCATTGGAGAGCAAATTCATGATGACTTGCGAAAATTCGTTCGGATAGCCTCTCACTTCAACGCTTGCGCTATCGCATAACAAAATTTCGATCCCCGCTTTTTCGTAATACTCTTTCACGAGATTGATACTGTATTGAACGATCGATTTGACGCTAAAACGCTCTTCACTGTGGTTGGGTTTGAAAAAATTGCGAAAATCGTCGATCGTCTGCGACATCAGCGAAGCTAGTTCGATGCCTTCTTTGACTTGTTTATCGATAAATTCGTCGCTTAGTTCCAATCCCGCCATTCGTTTCATCTAAAAACTCTGAACTACTAAAACGATCGCGTTGAGCGGTTGTCGCCATTGATGGGCGATATTACCGATCATTTCGCCCATAGAAGCCAGCCTTGATTGGCGAAACATGATTTGGTCTTTTTTACGGCTTTGTTCGACTTCGTATTGGACTTTAAGTTCCAAATCGCGATTGAGTTGTTGAAGTTCTTGCGTCTTTTCATCGACCATTTTGGCAAGTTTCGTATGCAATAAACGAATATTTTGAAGCAATACGATGGCAAGTAAAGCGGCAAAAGCAATCGTACCGATCGTAGCGACGACGATCCATTCAAAAGTATTGTCGTAGACTTTTTCGGTTCGAGCGTACCCTTCTTTAGCGTTATCAAGGTTCATATTGATCAATCCCGTCAAATCGATATTGATCGAATAAACGCTCGGATAGAGCTCGTTTTGTAAAGTCTCAATCGCTTTAAAAGTCTGTTTGGTTTCAAAATAGCTGAACATTTTTAATAAAATACCGTCGATCGTATGGATTTTTTGTTCGATTTTAGAGGTCAGAACGTCGTCTTCTTTCGTGGGAAAACGGTTCGGGTGGTTTTCCTTGAAAATACCCCACGAACGCGCCAATTTAATCAGCCAATCGCTCTCGTCGATCCCCAAACTGCTTTTATACTCTTGCAGTTCGATCTGAATCAACTCTTGCGCTAAAGCGATCACGACTTTCCCCTCTTGTGCGGAGATATTTCCTTTTTCGATGTCGCGAATCGTATCTAAGATATTGACCGTATAAATGTCTTTCAAATTCTCCAATCGAATTGTCGGAAGCATTCGTTTCGTATACAAAATATCAAAATTGTTTTTAATACGGTTAATGCTCATGTGCGCAAAACTACCGATAAAAAACATTCCTACGACCATAATTAAAAAAAGAAGCGTCGTTTTTTTAGCAATCGTCATCTCGTCGATGCTACTCATAAAATCATGAAACGGCGTACGGGTTTGGCTACTCATCGGCTTTTCCTACCGAATAAAAATCGTCATCGACGTATTCGCTCAAATGCACGTGATGCAAACATTTGCAACGCTCGTCCCTATTTTTAGAGATACCGTCTTCATCTAACGTTCTGGAAAAATCCCCTAAGGCTTGAATAAATTCTTCTTTCGTAAAATCCGGTCCTAAAGATTTAAACACTTCGGCAATCATTCGCGCCGCAAAATAGCCCTCAAGCGAGACATGGCTTAAACGTTCTTTAGGATAATACTGTCGCATTAACGTACGATAGTTTTCGACCTCGTCGACATCGGACGTCCATGGTGAAGGGACGACTTGCGCAAACACGATGCCCTCTCCGTTGCCTTCCAAAAGATCGATGAGCGGCTTAGGTTCCATAAACGACGAAAGCCCAAAACATACCTCTTTTCGGATTTTATGGCTTTTGCGCGCACGCTTGATAAACTCGGCGGCGGCATTGGTCGAACCGATCATCAGAATAACTTCCGGATTGCACTGTTCTATTTCATAAAGCGCATTGCCCACCGAAAGCGTGTTGCGCTTATAGCTACCCTCACCCACCAAAACAAGATTGCGTTTAGCAAGTGCGGTTTTAACGCCTTTAAGTCCTGCTCTTCCGTAACCGTCGTTTTGGTAAAAAAGTGCAAATCGTTTGTATTTTTGTTCTTCGGCATAATACTTAACCAAACGTTCAATCTCGTCCAAATCACCGGCGCGTGCATTCAATACGATCGGATTGGGGGGATTACGTAAAAATTCGGCTCCCGAATACGCTCCGACAAACGGAATACGTTTTTCCACGGCGATGGGAAAAATCGCTTCGGCGACGGGCGTACCGATAATGCCGAAAAGCGCAAAAATTTTCTCTTTTTCAATCAACTCGTTGACGTTTTCCACGGCAATTTTAGGCTCATATCGATCGTCTTTAGCAATAATCTCTATTTTGCGACCGTATACGCCGCCTTTATCGTTTAAGTTTTTGAGGTAGATTTCCGCACCGAGAAGAAATTGATTACCTACGCTATTGAGTCCGCCGCTAAAAGGACCGCTCATGCCTAAACGTATGATATTGCTTTCAAATTTGACATGCGAAAGATAGTAGGGTATCAATAAAAAAGAAGTGACGAGGATTGCTCCGATGAGTCTACGCATCCGATTTGATGTCCGTAAAAAATATTTTAACGGCTATAATAGCAATTATTTTTTATAAAAATGCTTAATTTAGTAAAAAAATATTTACTTAAACCATTTTTTTGAAAAAAACTATAAAGAGTTAAAAAATGAGATGTAAAATTTGCAATTGTGAAACCAAATTATGGAAGAACCCTCGATACGAACAGTCCTATGACGCTTGCCCTCATTGCGAAGGTATTTTTCTCAATGCACGGTTTTATCCTTCGGAACAAACGGAACAAAACATTTATGCAAACCATCACAATTCTTTAGAAAACGAAGGCTATGTGCGTATGTTTGAAAATTTTATCGATTTTTTTTGGGATACCTTACATGTCAAAGAAGAGTGGTTTGATTTCGGTTCCGGTCCAACACCCGTTTTAAGCGAGCTTTTGCGTAGACGAGACGTTCGCGTCGATTGTTACGACAAATGGTATCAGCCGAAAAAAATCTATGTCGATAAAACCTACGACGTCATTACCTCAACCGAAGTTTTTGAACATCTTGACGATCCTATCGCCGTTCTCAGCGAATTGAACGCACACCTCCGCCAAGGCGGAATCGTCGCGTTGATGACGCTTTTTCATCCGAGAGACGAAGCGAATTTTTTTCAATGGTGGTACCGACGCGATCCGACCCATATTACGTTTTATACCCCAAAAACGATCGAGATAATGGCAAAAAAATGTGGTTTTGAAATGATTAACAATGATGGAAAGCGTATAGCGGTTTTAAAAAAAAGGTAGCCCTAAGACTACCTTTTTCGATGCGAAGTTTGAATTAACGGTAATAAGGACGATAATACTCGTCATGATAACGATGCGGAGGTCTTGGAGGATTGTCATCAATAATAATAACGCGTTCACTCACATAAGGTTCTCTGTAAACCACCGTAGGTCTTGTTTCATAGTAAACGGGGCGGCTTTCGACGTAACGAGGTTGTTGCACGGCACTATTAATGATACCTCCTAATAAAATAGCGGCTCCCGCACCGATAAGTGCTCCTTGTTCTCTATCACCCCATGCATAAGAACTTGTACTTGCACTGAGTACCAAAAGGATTGAAACTAAACTCATTTTTACGATTTTCATTGGATACTCCTTTTTAACTTTTACAGTGAAATTCTAGCGTAAAATCGTGAACTATTCGTGAAATTTCATATTATAATCGTTGAATCCATCGCCAATAAAACCCAAATGCGATAAATCCCGCGCCTAAACAACATGTAATCATCCACAACGCCATTCCCCGCTCAAAAAGCACTCCGATCAAAAGCGAAACGAGCGTACTCATCCCCATAAAAACCATATCGTTATAAGCAACGACCCTGCCGTAGTACGCTTCATGCGTCTCATACTGCAAAAGCGTATAGGTGTACGACCAAAGTGTCGTCGTAAACAAACCGCAAAAGACGACACCGAGAAAGCTCCAATAAAAATCATGCTGCAACAAGCCCCACACGATGATACTAACGCCTTGCAACACCAAAGCGTCAAAAAGCGTCTTTTGGTTCATCCAGCGTCCTAAGATAAACTGACCCGCCACCAACGAGACGGCGCGTGACGCATTGATAAAGCCCATCACAAGGGGGATCGACAAAATATACTTATACTCATAATCCGCCAATAAGGCGATCAAAGCATCATAAGCGCTTAGCCCGACGCTTGCATGCAAGAAAATTAAGTGCATCAACTTCGGATGCGCCTTTAAATACAAAAATCCGCCGACGATCATCTCTTGAATCGAAAAACTTTCCCGAAGCGTCAAGCGTGGGAGTTTAAGCCCTAAAAGCAGATAAAATCCGACGCAATACAAAAGCATATCGGCGATAAACGCGCTCGTCGTCCCGAAATAGTGAATATAAAATCCGGCAACGGCCATACCCAGCGCATACGAAATCGACCAAATAATCGAGTGGATTTCATTGGCGATTTTAAGGTCGTCGTTTCCTAAGAGTTTCGGCAAAAGCGACATTTCCGTTTGAAAATAGATACTTCCGACACCCATCCGAATAAAAATAAGAGCCAAAAGCCACCACAACATCTCTAAAGAGTCGATAAAAAGCAAGAAAAAAACCGTGACGATCTCGATGATCGTTAAACCTAACATCAAGCGTTTCGTATCGACTTTATCGATAATCGCTCCGCTAAAAGGAGCTAAAAGCATCGAAGGTAAAAACGTCAATGCCGCAGCCGCGCTCAGTGCCCAAACCGGAGCATGCAGTTCGATCAGTAGCGTATAAATTGCCATATGGCTAAACCATGCCCCGAAATAGCAAATAAGTTGTATGGTGCTTAATCGCCGCAATACCGCATACGAAGATAGCACCTGAGCGTACCGTTTCATTTTTACCTCTTTTTTCCAAAACGCTATTGTATCGCTTTTCTCCCGCAGGGGCTATGCCGATTTTATGCTACAATGAAAAGACTCATACCTTTAAACAAGGAATCAACTATGAAAATTTCAACGCGTATTTTAATCTCGCTGATTCTCTCGTTAACGGTTTTAGGCGTCTTTCTTATCGGACTTTCTTATAACAATACCAAAGCCAACGCTAAAATGTTTATCGCCGAATACGAACGCAATGCGTACCGTTTTTACGAAAACGAACTCAAAACCGTGATGAGCTTGATGCAACAAACCGCTACGGTGATCTATCAAGAAGAGAAAAGCAAAGGAACGCCCGATGCGACGATTCAAAGCTTAATTTTTTCCAAACTGGACGCATTGCGCTTTTTTGACGATAAGAGCGGTTATATTTTTATCTACGAAACCAACGGTACAAACGTGCTTTTACCGACCAATAAATCGTTGGAAGGTAAAAACCTGACCGGACTCAAAGATTCGAAAGGCGTTTTTTTCGTTCAAGAATTGATTAAAGCCGCCCAAAAAGGCGGAGGACTGGTGAAATATGAATTTCCTAAAGTGAAAGACGGACAACCTTTTTTAAAATTTGCCTACGCTATGCCTTTTGAACCGTACAACTGGATGATGGGTACGGGTATTTACGTCGATAACGTGGAAAAGGAGATCGCCTTTTTACAAAAAGAGATCGACGATGCCCTCTCTTCGCAAATTAAAACGTTTTTAGCGATTGCAACCGTTTTAGTCCTTGTGAGCGTTTTTTTGACCGTATTTATTATCAAAAGGACGATTTCAAATCCGCTGATACGCTTGATGCAAAGAGCCGATAATCTCTCAAGCGGAGACGGCGACTTGACGCGAAAATTGGATATTATCGGCAACGACGAGATTGCTCAAGCTAGCCTTAGTATCAACGCGTTTATCGAAAAAGTACGCCTCCTGATTAGCGAAGCCAAAGGACTTTCCAACGAGAACTCGTCTATTTCACATGAACTTTCCTCTACGTCTTTGCAAGTCGGGCGCGCCGTCGAAACGTCGATGCAAATCGTCGGCGACACCACCGCTAAAGCGCACGGTCTCAAAACTGAACTGGGTACGGGCATTCAAGAGGCGAAAGAGGGAAAAGAGGAGCTCACTAAAGCCAACGCCTTTTTAAAAGATGCAAACCAAGCCATCTTAACGCTCACGCAAGAGATACAAAACAGTGCCCAAACCGAAATCGAATTGGCACAGAAGATTCAACAACTCAGTCGCGATGCCAAGCAAGTTAAAGAAGTTTTGGTCGTCATCGGCGATATTGCCGATCAAACCAATCTTCTTGCCCTCAATGCCGCCATTGAAGCCGCGCGCGCGGGAGAACACGGACGCGGATTTGCGGTTGTCGCCGATGAGGTAAGAAAACTTGCCGAGCGTACGCAAAAAAGCCTTCAAGAGATTAATGCAACGATTAACGTCATCGTCCAATCTATCGTCGATAGTAGCGAACGCATGACGAGCAATTCAAAAAAAGTCGAATCTTTGGCAGAAGCGGCCACAACGGTCGAATCTAAAATTAACAGTATGTTTTCCGTGATGAGCAATGCGACGCTTGTTTCCGATAAAACGACCCAAAATTACCTTAAAACCGGTTCGGACATCGAAACCATGATCGCCAACGTCAATCAAATCAACGATATTTCAAGCCAAAATGCCAGAAGCGTCGAAGAAATCGCCGGCGCGGCAGAGCATCTCAGTCGCATGACCGAAACCCTGAACTTGAAACTCTCCGAGTTTAGAACGTAAGGAATCCCGTCGTGCTGAGTACTGAATTTTCCATTGTTTCGACGGCTATCGTCCTGATCTTCGTCATCGACCCTTTTGGTGCCGTTCCCGTCATTTTATCTATTTTAAAAGACGTTCCTCTGGCGAGACGTAAAACCGTCATTATGCGTGAGATGCTATTCGGCTTGGCGATTTTAACGCTTTTTTTATTTGCGGGCGAACTCTTTTTAAATATTTTCCATCTTGAAACCGAAGCGGTTCGCATTGCGGGTGCCATTATCTTTTTTGTCATCGGTATCAAGATGATTTTCCCGGGCGATGAGGGGAGTAGCAGACTGTACGGCTCTTCCAAAGAGCCTTTTATGGTGCCCATCGCTATGCCTCTTATCGCAGGTCCTTCCACGCTTGCCACTCTTTTAGTGCTAGGTAAATCCCATACGCAAGAACTCGGAAGCGTCTTTGCCGCACTTCTCTTAGCATGGCTGATCTCCGCACTCATCATGTACCTCTCGCCTCTCCTTTATAAACTCCTCAGAGACAAAGGACTCTCAGCGTTAGAGCGTCTCATGGGAATGCTACTTTTGATGATGTCCGTACAGATGTTTATCGACGGCATACGAAGGATTATTCACACATTTTAGGTTGACATGTAACCAATCACTTCCCTAATTGTGCGCCCTTGTAAGCCGAACAAGCTATTGTAAAATTTAAATCGCAAGCTTTTTTCACTAACTCTTTATACTTCTCAAAGTCTTGTTCTACGCCTATACCTTTTTTATATGAGAGTGAAAGTTGCCAACACATTGGAGCAAAATTTTTATTACAGCCATTTTGCAAAATTTCAAATGCCTTATTCACATCTTTTTTAGGATTTGTATCAGACTGAAGAACCATTCCCAAGAAAAGGCATGATCTTATATCGCCTGCATTACATCCGTATTCATAATATTGTGTTGCCAATGAATGATCTTTTTCTATATGTGTTTTTTCACCGGACGTCGATGTTCCAATAAAATATATATATCCTATTTCTAAACAGGCAGAAGTTTCTTTATTCATACAAGCTCTATGAAGCATTTTAATTCCTTTAGGAATATCTTGCTGAATATTTTTACCGCCAATATAAAGTATCCCTAGATCCATGCAACTCGTCATTTCATTTTTTGCACATGTTTGTTCTAGTTCTTGAACACCCTTGACTGTATCTTGCGCAATGCCTTTACCTTGCAAAGTCATAATACTTCTATTTGTACAACTTTTTAAATGACCGTTTGAACAACCGTAATTGAATAATTCCAATGCTTTTAAATAATCCTTATCGTTCATATATAATATTCCTAGCTCATTACAATTATCAAGGTAATTATTATTTTTACCTTTTAATAAAGCGTTGTCGCATCCAATACCAAACAGTTTTTTTGCTTCACTATCATTTTTTTCCATTAAACAAGTTTTTGCTAATGGTCCACATAACATCGTATTTTGACTACATAATTCGATAAAATTATTTTTCTTAGTTCCAGAAGAGATATTGTGATCATATAGCTCTATAGTGTTTTCAGAACTAACGAGTTGTAAATGGAAAACGATTAAAACAATAAATAGTTTTTGAATAATAGTCATCATTAGGCCTTTGTATGGATTCCGTTAACTTGCATCTCAAAATAAGAAAAGAATAAAAATTGTTTCTAACAAAATTAAAGCTATCAATCTAAATTTGTTTCGATTCTATTAAAAATTTATTGTATCACTGATACGCTTCATTTCACAAAAGAAAGGGCAGACCACTTGAAATTAAACTATATGTATCTGACTTATCTCGTCTTTTTACATGTAAAGGATTTGGCTATTTCACCAAATCCTTATACTCGTGTTTAAAATGCTCTACTTTAGGGGAAACAACAAACATGCAATAGCCTTGATTGGGGTTGTTTTTAAAGTAATTTTGATGGTACGCTTCGGCTTTGTAAAAGACTTCTAAGGGTTTGATCTCCGTTACGATCGGCTTGGTAAATTTACTAGCAAACGCCTTCATAGACGCCTCGGCTTGCGTTTTTTGTGTTTCATTATGGTAAAAAATGACCGAACGGTACTGGGTTCCGACATCGTTACCTTGACGATTCAGTGTGGTCGGGTCGTGGATCAACCAAAAGATTTTCAAAAGCGCCTCATACGAAATGAGCTTAGGATCAAACGTGATTTGTACCACCTCGGCATGTCCGGTATTGCCGCTACACACCTGTTCATACGTTGGGCTTGACGTTTGTCCTCCGGCATACCCACTGATCACATCGACCACGCCACGCGTCTCTTCAAACACCGCTTCCAAGCACCAAAAACAGCCGCCGCCGAATGTCGCTTTTTCATAAACCACGCTATTCTCCTGTGCATAAAGTATGTGACACATGCCTAAAACAAACGCTACGACTCGGAACCATTTCATAATGCGCCCCTTTTTGGTACGATTATAACACGGTGCGCTGAAACTTTTCCTCTTACGACCGACATAATCGATTTATGTTATAATACTTCAAAAAAAGAGGTCGTATGAAACAAAAACCCTCTTTGCGCCTTGATATCCAAGAACAAACCGCTCTTGTGCTCTTACAAGGCTCTTGGGTTAAAGAGCGTATAGCCGCTTTATGCAAAACCGACATACCGATCACACCGTCCCAAACAACGCATTCGTACACGTTTGACTTTTCTGCCGTTACCGATTTTGATACACACGGTATTATGCTGATTTTGCACTTCGCTAAAACATTGGAGAAACAGGGTCAAAGCGTCGTTTTTCAAGGCGAAAGCCCTTCCATGCAACAACTTCTACACATTTGCGACACCCACTATCCCCTCGAAGACATTGAAGAAAAAAAAGGCATTTTTATCCTCGATTCTCTTGAAAACGTAGGACGACAAAGCGTCGAAGGATACCGCACGCTTGCTTCCTTTTTTTCGTTCACGGGAGAGCTTACGCATGCATGCATCGCCGCCGTTCTCAAACCGCTTTCCATTCGATGGAAAGCCACGCTCTATCACATTGAACAAAGCGGAGCCGGAGCGATTCCGATCATTTTACTCACCTCGTTTCTGATCGGTATCGTCATCGCCTACCAAGGAGCGACGCAGCTTGAAAAATTCGGAGCCAATATTTTTATCGTCGAGATGGTAACGATCTCTTCCGTGCGCGAATTAGCTCCCTTACTCACCGCCATCGTCGTAGCGGGGCGAAGCGCATCATCTTACAGCGCGCAAATCGGCGTTATGAAAATTACCGATGAAGTCGATGCTATGCGTTCAATGGGTTTTTCGCCATGGGATTTTTTGGTATTGCCCCGATTGTTCGCACTCGTCGTTTCGCTTCCTCTGCTTGTTTTTTTTGCCGACATCGTCTCGGTTTTCGGCGGTATGGTCATTGCTTCCACCAAGCTTGACGTGAGTTTTGTCGAATTTATCGATCGTATCAAACAAACCGTCGCTCTCAAACACCTCGTGATCGGATTCATCAAGGCACCTATTTTTGGAGCGATAATCGCGACGATCGGATGTTTTCGCGGATTTCAAATCGATAGTAGCACCGAAAGTGTCGGCAAATACACGACGATTAGCGTCGTTAACGCTATTTTTTGGGTTATCGCCGTCGATGCGTTAATTTCGGTTTTACTGACGGAGATGGGATTGTGAAAGAGCGCATCGTCGTCGAAGCCAAAGATATTATTACCCGCTTTGGGGAACATACGATCCATAACGGCGTGAGTTTTAAAATCCAACAAGGCGAAATTTTCGGACTTTTAGGCGGTAGCGGTAGCGGTAAAACGACGTTGCTTCGAGAGATGATTATGCTTCAAAAGATCCAAGGCGGCCAGATGAAAGTTCTAGGCGTCGACGTCTCTAAAGCCTCACATGTACAAGCACAAAAGCTCATGCGTCAATGGGGCATTTTGTTTCAATTCGGCGCACTCTTTACGTCACTAACCGTGTTAGAAAATGTTATGATAGCGATGCGCGAATATACAAACCTTCCGGATTGGATTATTCAAGAATCCGCACGCATGAAACTTTCTATGGTGGGACTTCCGACAAAAGTCGCTACGATGTTTCCCTCCGAACTGAGCGGAGGTATGAAAAAAAGAGCGGGGTTGGCACGGGCGTTAGCCTTAGACCCTAAACTTCTTTTTTTGGACGAGCCGACGTCGGGACTAGACCCCAAAAGCGCACGCGCGTTTGACGAACTCATCGCAACCTTGCGAAAAACGCTCGGTATCAGCGTCGTCATGGTCACGCACGATAAAGATACGATTGAAAACGTATTGGATCGTTTTATTATTTTGGGCAATCAAAAAGTACGGTTCGAGGGTTCAATGGAAACATTGCGTCAAACGACCGACGAAGAGCTCAAAAATTTTTTAAATTGAGGGAAAGATGGAAAATCGCTTAAGTTATATCTTGGTAGGTCTCTTTCTGTTTGTCTTGCTGATCGGCGGCGTCGTTTCTATTTTGTGGCTGGGAAACTATTCGGAAAAGGGAAACTTTAAATTTTACAAGATTGCAACGAAAGAATCGGTATCGGGACTCAACGACAAAGCACCCGTCAAATTTAAAGGCGTTCAAGTCGGAGAGGTCCGCGGCATCGCTATTAACCATAAAAATGCCGAAGAAGTCTTGGTCACGATTCGTATTCAAGAAGACGTTCCCGTCAAAGAAAATACCTACGCATTGATCGAAGCGCAAGGCATTACGGGCTTAAGTTACATTCAACTCCAAGGCGGTACGAACGACGCTAAAGAGCTTAAAACAAACTCCAATCCGGAAGAGTACGCGCTCATTCCGTCGTATCCTTCCACTTTTTCAAGGCTCGATAAAACCGTGACGTCTTTAAGTGAAAAAGCCGAGGTTATTTTTAGCCGTATCGAACAAGTTATGAGCGATAAAAATATTAAAAATATTGAAGCCATTATTGAAAACAGTGCTAAAATTACCGAATCTACCAGTAAAACCTTAGCCAACCTCGAAGCGCATAACAAAGAGATCAATCGTCTTTTAGCAGAATCCGTCGCGGCGGTTCAGGGGATTAAAGAGATGTCCTATTCGTTAACCCGCGCGGTCGATACGACGGGCATAGAAACGATGAAAGGCATTAAAGACGCCTCTATAAGCGTCAAAAACGTGATGGGCGGATTGCATCAAAAAATCGATTCGGGAGCGTTTGACGTTAAAGAGACGCTCATGCCTTTGCAAAGTACGTTATACGATTTAGAAGTCGTACTTGCCGAAACAAAAGAGCTGATCGCAAACTTGAAAGACAGTCCGAGCGATCTTTTATTTAAAGCCGAGACCGTTGCTCCGGCACCTCACGAACGCTAAACCAAAGGAGTTAATATGAAAATAGTCGGATTTTTGAGCTTAGTCTTCATGCTCTTAGGCCTCAGCGGTTGTAGCCTCAAAGAGACGAATCTAAAGCCTTATACCTATTCTTTAGAACCTATGCTCAATCTTACGCGCGCCAGTACCCCTACTCGCGATGTTTTAAAGATCGCGCGCATCGATGCTCCAAGCGGACTGAACAGCCGTGCGATTCTTTACAAACAAGAAGGGGCGATGCTTCCCTATAAATACGGTACGTGGAGCGAAACGCCTCCGCTCAAACTCCAATACCTCATCGCCGAAGCCCTTCAAGATCAAAATCATTTTGAATCGGTTATTTCCGGCACGTCTATGGCGTCGAATAACTTAGTGCTTGAATCCGTCTTACAAAATTTCGAGGAGGTTTTTGACGCAAACGATAACTCCTATGTTTACGTCAATATTCGCTTCCGCCTCATCGATATTAAAAGCGGTAACGTACTCGGTACGACACGTATCGCTTCGAAAAAAACCGTGACGAAACAAAACGGAGCCGAAGGTACGGTCGAAGCCTTTAATCTTGCTACCAAAGAGCTTATCGAGCACCTCGCCGCATGGATCAATACGGTACGGTAAACACGATGAAACGATTTTTCTCTCTTCTCGCGTTGAGCGTGTCTTTACTCATCGCAAAAGCCGATTTTAGCGAGATGAGCACCGAAGAGCTTATTGCGCTGATCGGTTACGTCGATGCGGAAAAAGAAGAACCTTTCTACCGTGAACTTGAAAAACGCGTTTCACAAATGGACGAAACGCAAAAAACACTTTACGAAAAAGACCAATCTCAAAGGCGCAAAGATGCCCAAAGCCAAACTCCTACTCCTTGAAGACGATACCAATCTTAGCGAGACCGTATGCGAATTTTTAGTCTCGAAAGACTACGACGTCATACCGGTTTACGACGGCAAAGAGGCGGAAGTTGCAATTTACGAAACGCGTTTCGATCTTTTATTGCTTGATGTGAACGTTCCTGTGCTAAACGGTTTCCAGCTCCTCTCTAGGCTCCGCTTGGAAGGTAAAACGACACCGGCTATTTTCCTCACCTCGTTAAATGCGATCGAAGACGTCGAAGAGGGTTATGAAAGCGGTTGCGACGATTATCTACGCAAACCTTTTGCGCTTAAAGAACTCTTGTTTCGCATCGAAACCTTGTTAAAACGTGAATTTTTTCATACGCCTCAAGCACGCTTACGCATCGATGAACATGTCGAGTACGATACCGCGACGCATCAACTTTATATCGATCAAAAAATCGTGCAACTGCAAAACAAAGAAGCCAAACTTCTCAAACTTTTTTTGCAAAAAAAGAACGAAATTATCAGTCATGAAACGTTGATGGAACATTTATGGGATTTTGAGGAAACCGGCAGTGACGAAACCCTTCGCACCTACATTAAAAACTTACGCAAAATCATAGGGAAAGAGCGCATTGTTAGTCTTAAAAAACTGGGATACAAATTTACGCTCGCGTGAGAAAAAGACGCTTTGGTCGTTTCTTTTTCTCTATGCTTTTTTGGTGCTTATCAGCCTTTTTTTCGTTGCATTTTTGTACTACGACCTTCAACGGGAACTCTTTTTACAACACCAAAAAGAAGCCCTTTCCAATTTGACCAACGAGCAAATTAACCGTTTAAAAACCTTACATGTCACCTTTGACAAAGAGCGTCTTTATCCACGAGACGAACGGTTTAACTCGGCCATCTACGACAGCGGTTTGCATGAAATCTTTTCGACTTTGCGTTCGCAAAACGTCAATCTTTACGACGATATTTATATCAAAGAGCATAAAATCTACTTTATCAAAGAGCTAGAATCGTACTACCTCGGCGCACGTTACATCGCGTTGGAAGTACCCGAGCCTGCACATTGGGATAAGAAGATTTACCGCACGCTTTTTCTCTACGGCGGTATTATTTTTGCCCTTACGGTATTGATCGGTTATTTTTTATTGAAACTCTTATTGCGCCCGATGCGAGATGCTATCTCGTTACTGGATCGTTTCATCAAAGATACGACGCACGAACTCAACACGCCGGTCAATACGATTCTCTCGAATATCGAGATGATCGATCCGAAACAACTCGATCCGTCACTTCTGAAAAAAATTAACCGTATTACGATCGCATCCAAAACCATTTCAAATTTATACGACGATTTAACCTACTTAATCCTTTCGCACCGCTTATCGTCTCATGACGAAACCGTTGATCTTAAACTATTGCTTGAAGAACGACTGGAATACTTCTCTTTGCTCTGCGAATCAAAAAAAATCCGTGTCGGCACGTGCCTAGAAGCAAACGTCGTTATGTCGATCGATCGTAAAAAAATCACGAAATTGCTCGACAATATTCTCTCCAATGCCGTTAAATACAATAACATCGGCGGAACGATTGACGTCGAGCTCCACGATAAACTGATCCGAATTAGCGATAGCGGACGCGGTATGGACGCATCAAAAACTAAACATGCGTTTGAACGTTACGTTCGATTCGATCGAAGCGTGGGCGGATTTGGCATCGGACTGAGCATCGTAGCCGCGATCGCTAAGGAGTACGGACTCAGCGTCGATATCGAATCCAAACGCGACGAAGGTACGAAAGTGAGTATTTCATGGTAAAAGCAGTCGGTCTCTTTTTCATCTGCGTTGCATGGGCTTTTGGTAGCGAAAGCGTTTATGAGCGTCATTGCGTGCCTTGTCATAAAGATATGCCGGTCAAAATCGACAAATTTTTTTATCGCTATTTATTAAAATACAGCAGTGAAACCGAAGTCAAACGCGCTATGACACACTATCTCAAAAATCCCACCAAAGAGACTTCGATCCTCACCGACGGATTGATTAACCGTTTCGGCGTTAAGAAAAAAACGATGCTCAGCGATGTAGCTTTAAGTGAAGCTTTAGATACCTATTGGGAAACGTATAAAGTTTTCAATAAATTGAAATAGTAACACTTTTGTTTCACTATAAATTCACTTTTTTTGTATATAATAACGTTAATTATTTAATAAGGAGTCACTATGAAAAAGGTCTTAGTCTTGGCTAGCATTCTATGCGCTACCTCAATTTTTGCCGCTGATGGGGCAACACTTTATAAAACCTGTGCTACATGTCACGGTGCAAAAGCGGAGAAAGCCGCTTTGAATAAATCTCAGATTATTGCCGGATGGAGTGCCGATAAAATTACTGCTGCGCTCAACGGTTATAAAGCAGGTACTTACGGCGGTCCTTTGAAAGCAACGATGGTAGGACAAGTTAAAAATCTTGACGCCGACGCAATCGCTGCACTATCCAAATACATCGAAGGTCTTAAATAATACAGTACATGTGCCTCTATTGAAGACAACAGAGGCACGATCTTTCGATCAAAAAGCGCCGATTTGCAATAAATCGGCGCATCACGCGTTTTAGAGAATATTTTTAAACAAAGTTGTAATTCCCCAAGCAAAATAGATAGCCATCCACGCAATCATAATATAAAGCGTTGCTTGACCTAATTTCGTGACCACGACATCTTTAGAGCCGTCAAAAACGCCTTCGCGTTTACCGACTTTCCATGCCATCGTTAAAAGATACGCCACGCCGACAAATCCCATAATCAAGAATGTCGATAAAAACATAACGATAGAAGGAATTTCCAAATTCATCGGATAGTCGTAAATGCTGTATCCTAAAGCCGACATAATGTCAAAACGAATCAATTCTCTCATGGTGGAGATCAACAGTGCTACGACGACTAAAACCAGGGTCGTATAGTAGCTATTGCGATTCGTTTTTGCCATAGCAAGCAAAACCAATACGCCGATAATCGTCGCGATCGATACGGGATGAAAAAGGTATTTGATTTGCAACATCCACAAAACGAACAAGACCGCGCTGATCAAAAGCCCTACAACCGCAAAATTGGTTCCTAGTTTTGCGCTGTAGCTGATAAACGAAGCGTCAAAATCTTTTCGTGTCGACAAAAAGCGGCTGTAGTTTTGCAAGAAAATACCTACGACGGGAATAGCTAAGCTTACCATAAACGCCAATCGGATAATGTCCATATTAAACGTCCATCCGCTCGTATTGACGATACCGTTAGGTGCGTACATGTTCATCCAATCGTGCGGCATAATCGACGTAACCGCAAAACTGTGCATCAAAATTCCGGCAAATACCAAGATACCGAACGATACGAAACCGATCAACGAATGTCCCGTTCGTTGCGCTTTGTGCGCATAATAGTACCAATAGTACATACAATAACCGACGATCATCGTATACACGAAGATAAAAATCCACATACCCGATAACGTATTGGTGACATACCAGTTCGGATCATAGATAACTTGCGTAAAAAGAAGCGGTGCTACACCTAAAACGATCAAGATAGAGACACTGATCTTACCCGTTTGAATCAAATGCGGCGTAAGGATACTCCAATGTTTGTCCTGATTTCCTTTTGCCGAACCGTAAAGCGAAAGCCCCATCGCACCCAATGATAGTAGTACGAACGCCGCATGCAACGCCCACGTTAAAATATAAAGGATTTGAAAAACTATGGGATAAAATGGAACTCCCGCGGGATCCCTAAGCGCTAATAATACTGTTGCGTCCATTATTTCTCCTTAGTAGTGTAACGATGCAAAATATTCCGCAATCGCATCGTATTCTGTTTCTGGTAATTTGAGTGTCGGCATATAAGAGAATGCACCCTCACCCATTGCATACAAGATGGATTTGATACCCTCTTTGTCCATACCCGTTAGCCTATCTTTGAGAGGTCTAAAGACACCCGTCTTTTCTAAAGAGTGGCAGTTGGAACATGCCATTTTGGCTAAAAGTTCACCGGCATCCTTTCTATTTTCATCGGTAATCGTTTTAAGACGCGCAGGGACGAAAGGATTGAGGTGTAAAAGCCCTTTCTCGGCGATAATCGGAAGCTCGCTTTTGATGTTTTTACCGGGAACGTCTCGGCTGATAATTTGATTGGAATAGATGTATTGTCCAGCAACGTAAGGCTTACGCATGGACTCCCTTAACTTCTCTCCCGACCATAAACCGGAGATCAAAATAACACCGATCATAACGCTCGCTATAACGGGATTAATCCATCTTGGCTTAATAATCGCAATGGCAAAGTAAGCGACAAATACCAATGTTAAGATAATTCTGTTTTGAATAATGGCATCTTTTGAGAAAGCAAAAACCGCATGAGCGTTTTCGGGAAGCGTACCCATATACCAAATAAAGAAAAACAAAGTTATGAAACCGCCGATAATGCTGATATAACCCATCTTGCGGCTGAGCTCGTTGGAGAGTTCTTCATTCTCTTTACGCATCGAACTGGAAATAACCAAACCGATAACGCCCGACATCATGATCATAAAGCCTATGCGTAAGAACATATGCGGGAACGTATTGATACCGAAGAAGGCATCGCTTGCGCTTCCCGTTGCATAGAAGGCTTGCGTTCCGGGCCACATCATAAAACTGATAATACCGATGATAAGCGCCAAGGTTCCGACCGAAGCTAGCGCAAACGTATAGGTGAGTTTGAGGTGTGTTTTTCGATCGATTCTATCGATAAAGTAGACCAGCACGAAAACACCGATGACTTCATAGATAAAAAATACCCATTCGGTTGCCCATACCCATACGAAGTTATGAATAAGCGCACTAATACCTCTCGGGCTTGCCGCCGTTGCGGTATTCCAGATACCAGGTCCTGTGATGGAACCTAAAACATATGAGAAAATCAGCAAAAACATACCGTATTTTTTCATATACGGATAATAATCGCTTCGATTCTCTTTATACGCTTTGTGCGCTAAAAAGGCAAAAAGCATCGCCGCACCGACCGACGTATGCGAGAATAAGATGTGTATCGTACCCGTTATACCCATCATCCAAGCACTTCCATATTCAGGAAAATAAAACAACGGGAATTGCCCTATTATATCCATGAAGTCTCCTTTGTGTAAAATTTTTAACAACTAGGATTATAGGAGCACCGTGTTAAATAAGTGTTAATTTTAATTTTTTTTAATTTTTTACATCAATAATGAAACAGAATATTTCCTTAAAGAATCATTTTTGGAAGCTCACATGTGAAGAACTCTCGTGAAAGAAGGAGGAAAAAATAAAAGCATTTGCGCCAAAGTGCAACCTTGGCGCATTGTGAAGAAAGAGTATTTTACGGATTATTCGGGCAACGCTTGTTTGACCTCTTTGCGCTTAACATGTAAGATAAATTCCGTATAGCCGTTCGGCTGACTTCGACCTTTAAAAATAAGTTCGCATGCGGCTTGAAAAGCGATGCTCTTACCAAAATGCGGTGCCATCGGACGGTATTTCGGATCGTGCGCATTTTGCACATCGACGACGCGTGCCATTTTTTCCAAGATCTCTTTAACCTCTTTCTCGTCGATGATACCGTGGTGTAACCAATTGGCAAGATGTTGACTCGAGATGCGAAGCGTCGCTCGATCTTCCATCAACTCGATATTATGAATATCGGGGACTTTGGAACAACCGATACCTTGCTCGACCCAACGCACGACGTAACCTAAAATACTTTGGACGTTATTTTCGACCTCCTGCATCACCTCTTCGCGTGAAAGCGTACGATCCAACAACGGCGGCGTTAAAATATCTTCGACGCATGCAATTTTGCGCGTTCGAATTTCTTCAAGCTTTTTAAAAACGTTCACGTCGTGGTAATGCAACGCGTGTAATGTTGCTGCCGTCGGAGAAGGGACCCATGCCGTCGTAGCGCCTGCGAGCGGATGAGCGATTTTTTGCGTTAGCATTTTTTGCATCGCGTCAGGCATCGTCCACATGCCTTTGCCGATTTGCGCATGCAAAGCAAATCCGGATTCAAGTGCGATATCGACGTTACGGTTTTCATACGCTTTGAGCCAAACGCTTTGTTTCATCTCCTCTTTGGGTAAAACTGGACCGTACTCCATACAACTGTGAATTTCATCGCCCGTTCGATCTAAAAAGCCAGTGTTAACGAAAAAAATACGCTCTTTCGCTCGTCGGATACATTCTAAAAGATTGATGCTCGTGCGTCTTTCTTCATCCATAATGCCCATCTTAATCGTATACGCAGGTAGTCCTAATACCTCTTCGACGCGTGCGAAAACTTCATTGACGTAGGAAATTTCTTCAGGTCCGTGACATTTGGGTTTGACGATGTAGATATTAGCGGCAACGCTATTACGCAATCGGCTCTCTTTTTTAAGGTCGTGAAGCGCACACAGTGCCGTTACAAACGCATCTAATAATCCTTCGGCTATCGGTTTTTCGTTACATGTAACGCAAGAACTCATCATATGAAGCCCGACGTTTCGCACCAATAAAAGAGCGCGCCCTTTGAGGACAAACGGCGTACCGTCTTTGGAATAAAACGTTTTATCGGGGTTGAGTGCGCGCACGATCGTTTGAGTTTTATGTTCAAAACTGACGCTTAAATCACCTTTCATCATTCCGAGCCAATGGCGGTAAATGCGGATTTTATCTTCCGTATCGACTGCGGCAACGGAATCCTCGCAATCTTGAATTACGCTCAACGCCGATTCAAGGATTATATCTTGAATACCCGCAAGATTTGTCTGCCCTATCGCGCCGTTACGATCTAAACGAATTTCGACATGTAAGCCGTTATTTTGAAATAAAAGGCTGCTCGGCTCGCAACGTTCTCCCGTATATCCGACCCATTTTTCAGGTTCGCGAAGCGAAACGTCGTTTCCGCCTAAACACTGTGCCGTTAGTGCATTTCCTTCTAAACGAAAGGCTTCGACGTCGGCATAACTGCCTGAATTTAAAGGAAAAATCCGGTCTAAAAAAGCATAAACGAATTCAAAAACTTTTTCGCCGCGCTTGGGATTGTAGGCAAAGCGTTTTTCGTACGGTTCGGTATCTTCAATAACATCCGTGCCGTACAACGCATCGAGCAAGCTTCCCCATCGCGCATTGGCGGCATTGAGCGCATAACGCGCATTGTCTGCCGGAACGACTAACTGCGGTGCGGCACTATCGGAAATTTCCGGATCCATCATACCGGCGGTAATTTCAAACGGCTCTTTTTCATCCAAGTAATAGCCGATCTCTTTTAAAAAAGCGATATGTTCTTCTTGATTGAATGTTTTTTGATGGTTTTTGTACCACATGTCAAGTTGTGACTGGAACACGTCTCTCTTTCGCAGTAATTGGATGTTGCGAGGTCCAAAATCCAATACCGCCGTTTCAAAACCGTTCCAAAAAGCTTCGACGCTTATGCCGGTGTCGGGTAAAACTTCATTACCGATAAAATCGTACAATGCCGTATCGATCTGCAATGTTCCGTACGCGATGCTTTTCATTTTTATTCCTTTGAATCCGTTAAGATAACTACGGCGTTACGATGAAGTATCCCTCAACCGATCGCTCAATGCTGTGCCCATTGCCATAAGCCGAAGCACCAAATCACTACGCATACGCCGATGCTCAAAAAAACGACGGTACTGCCCATATCTTTAGCGCGTCCCGCCATTTCATGATGCTCGAGCGTAACCAGATCGGTTACGCGCTCGATCGCACTGTTAATCGCTTCGGCAATCAATATGCCCGTCAGCGAAGAAAACATGAGAAGTTTATACCACAACTCCAACGAAAAAAACCATAAAAGCGGGATCAAGACACACACGGCAACCAATTCGATTCGAAACGAAGTTTCCGTTAATAAAAGATCTTTAAGCCCCTTAAGCGCATACGAGGTATTTTTAATAAAATGGTATTTGGGTTGATTTCTCACGTGTATCCTTTGCATCGATATCCAAAATAAAAGCAATCATTTCAATTATTTTTTTTAATATTACGGTACGAAAACGTATCGTATAATAACGCCATCTTCAACTCTAAAGGAGCCTTCAATGAAAGCATCCCGTTTACTTCTAGCCGCGCTGGTCGCCGCGATTCCCTCGTATCTTTTAGCCTCGGAAATCAAAGGCTTAAACGTTTTAATGACCTCTGCCGATGCCCAAACCCAAATGATGGGAATGGTGCTTTCCGCCAGCGTCCTAAACGACCGGAAAAAAGCGGTTACGATCACGCTTTGCGGACCTGCCGCCAACTTGGCTCTTAAAGAGTTTACCTCGCCGAATGTTAAAAAACCCGACGGAAGCGAAGCCAATCCGAAAACTGCGCTTCAAGGCTTGATGAAAGCCGGTGCTAGCGTTTCCGTTTGCCCTCTTTTCTTACCGAATGCCGGCAAAGAGGCTTCATCTCTCATCGAAGGCATCAGCGTCGCGAAACCGCCGATGGTAGCGGCCGGTTTGACAAATCCGGAGTTTCATACCGCCAGTTTCTAACATCCTACTTGGTCGTAACCGCATCAATGCGTTTACGACCGTTCCTCAAAACAGATATTTTTTGCCACATACCATTTGACGATAGCCAAAGTCGAATAATTCATCTCCCGCTGCACCGGAGGAATGGAAGCAATACGCATCTTAGAACTCACGATGCCGCTAACCAGTGTTAAAAATAGAAAAAAAGCAATGCCGATCCATACGTTGTACGCATATCCCAGCCAACCGCCTAAAAGAAGCGGCGTAAAACTGATCGCCGTATACACTACGATCATAATCAAACGACACTTAAAACCTCGAACACGAGGAACCAGCTCGATCAGAGGCGGTAAAGAATCGTCGCTCATCTATTTTAAGTTGGTAAAATTAACCGGAAAATCAAAATCGCATGCACGAATCGCCTTGATCGCTTCTTGCAAATCATCGATCGATTTACCCTCTACCCTTACGACGTCACCGCGAATCGAAGCTTGAACTTTGAGTTTAAGCTCTTTGATCTCTTTAACGATTTTTTTGGCATCGTCGCTTGAAATCGCATCGACGATCGCAACCGTTACTTTCGTATTGCCTCCGCTTGAAGGTTCGCGTTTGCTCTCTTTTAACGCTTTGGCGGAAATATCACGCTTGATCGCTTCAGAAATCAAGGCATCGACCATCGCGTCGGCTTTGTTATCACTAGTCGTAATCAGCGTAAACGCTTTGTTCTTTTCGTTATAATCAAACTCACATGTAATCCCTTTAAAGTCCCAACGGTTGGTGATCACTTTTTTTGCTTGTTCGTAAGCGTCTTTGAGTTTTTGTTTATCGATCTCGGCCGTAATATCAAAACTGTGTTCTTTCGCCATACGTTCTCCTTATCGGTTTAAAAATGTTTGAATGTTTTGAACAACCAAGTCCATAAGCTTTTTGCGTGCTTCCATGCTTGCCCACGCAATGTGCGGCGTGAGCATGAGGCGTTCTTGATGTTTGACATGTAAGAGTGGATGATGCGCTTTCATCGGTTCGATTTCTAAGACGTCAAGCCCGACGTACAGCTCTTTTTCATCGATAATTTTTGCTAACGCCGCTTCATCGACGATACCGCCGCGACCGACGTTCACAAGTATGCTACCCTCTTTGATGGTCGCTAACGCGTTTGCATCGATTATATTTTTCGTTTGAGGGTTCAAGGGTGCGTGAATCGTAATAATATCGCACGTTTTAAGCATTGTTTCCAGCGACAAACGCTCGTACACGGCATCGTTGTTTGCACCGCTTGTCGAATAATACGCCACCTCGGCACCAAACGCCGTCGCAATTTTGGCAACCTCTTTGCCGATAGTTCCAAGATCGATAATGCCCCAACGTTTTCCCTTGATTTCCCAAAACGGTTTTTCGATATGCGTAAAACTTGCGGCTTTTACCCAACCGCCGTTTTTGACGAAATCGTTATAATATGCGCTTTTACCGATGAGATCCAACACTAACATAACAGTCGTTTGCGCAACCGAAGCGGTCGAATATCCCGCTACGTTTTTGACCTCAATGCCTTTGACCTTAGCATATTCCAAATCCACGTTGTTCGTTCCCGTCGCGGTCACGCAAATAAGTTTAATATTGGGACATGCATCCATCACTTCTTGATCAATCACGACTTTATTACTCAAAACGATCTGCGCATCCGCAATATGGGCTATTCGCTCGTCCGTACGCGTCGTATCAAATGTTTTGAACTCGCCCAATGCGTGAAATGCGCTTAAATCGATATCGTTTCCCAATGTTCCGGCATCTAAAAAAACTATTGTCATACTCTAATCCTTAATACGATGTCCTACGAATTTAGAGAAATTTTCCATAATGAGTCCACCGCGTCTAAAACCAAGACCGCATCCCTCATATGCGAAGAAAACACCCGCTTGATAGGAACGGTTCTCGTTGTCTTTGGGAAGTTCGACGTATTCTTGATAAATCGGTTTGAACCCTTTATACTCGCCTTCCGTTTTTTCAATGACGTTCATCGCTTCGTCAAAAATGACGGTATTGGCACCCTCACGTCCGAAAGCACGTTTTTCGACCTGTTTTTTACCTTTAAGCGGCTCAAACGACGTTTCTAACAATAAAGGATGGTTCGGGAAAAGATCCCAAAGAATTTTCATAAACGCTTTACTTTGAAACAGAAGGGTATAGGCAGGATTGAGAATAATCGCTTGTTGTTCGCGTACGATCTCGTCTAACAATAACGCCAAGTCGCCCTCTTCGATCGCGATATTTTCCCACGGAACGAGTTTAAACCAATACTCGAAATTTTCGTCGCCTTTAAAAATACCCTCTTTGCCGTTGAAACCGACTTCGTCGACATACGCAAAATCGGTATGAAATCCTGCCTCGTTGGCGGCGATTTGTAAAAAACGAACCGTATTTTCATCTTCGATACTTCCGCGAATCGATGAAAAAAGGATTTTCCACCCTTCGTAATACTGTGCAAAATCTTCCGTATCGCCGCCTAAAACGACCAAGCGTTTGAAATTTTCTTTAAGTGCTTCAAACACGGTGTTAAACTGCTTAGCTTCATCCATTCCGTTTGCTTTGAGCATCGCCCACTGAATAATTGCCGTTTCATACAACGAAGTCGGCGTATCGGCGTTAAATTCAAGCAACTTAATCGGTTTCCCGTCCACGCCTCCTGCAAAATCGAAACGCCCGTAAAGATGCCAATGCACGTCGTTTTCCCACGAATTTTTGATCAATTCCACCAAATTAAAAGGGATATTGAGTTCATGAAAAAGATTGTTATCGATAACGTACTGCCCTGCTTCCGCGTACATGTCGTACAATTCGTTTGCCGCTTCGTAGTACGCTTCCGCCTCTTGCGGCGTAATCACGATTAATTCGTCCGCAACATACGACGTTTGGTCTTGATCCGTATGCCAATAAAAACCGATGGATTCTAAAAATTCTTTGCTTAAAGGTTTAATTTTTTCTACATGTAACATGATTAACTTCCATAACTGCTAGGGGTACTTGAACTTGACGATCCGCTAGACGATGAGCCTGACGTTCCGGAACTTCCGCCGAAAAATCCGCTGCTTTTCGTCGCACTGCTGCTCGGAGTCGTCGTAGCGGCGGGCTTATTAAAGCTGGTGCTGCTTCGCGTATACGCTTGGGGCGTTTTATACGTCGTTGCACGCTGGTTTTGATAATTGGCGTTGCCGAAAAGTTTGTTACCGATCCAACTGCCGATCATCGCTCCGGCAATACTGGAAAGCAATACGCCGCCAAGTCCCATACCGCCGGAACTCATTTGAGGATTGGTCAATGCCGAAGTGTTATTATCGATTTTTTTGGCTTCATCCTGAACTAACGCGTCGATTTCCGCTTGAGATAACAAACGTTCGGTTCCATCTAACCCTCGAACGACGACTCGCGTACCGCCGGAACTCGGATACTCTTCGGCAATTTTATACACACCCGGAGCCGTTTCGTCGACAATCACGGTAGCGCCCTGCGTTTTCGCCGCTTCGGCTAATGCGTTTTTATTTTCGTCTTTGCTATCGCATCCTTGCAATCCTGCGATAACAAGGACACCGAGCCCTCCCGCGATCATATAATCGGATATTTTTCTTACGTATTTCATTCGCGTTTTATTCTCCTAAAATTTCTTTGAGTTTCTTACCTTTTTTAATAAAGATTTTTCCGTTTTTATCTAAAACGTCATTGAGCTGACTCGCTTTTTTCGTTAATACGTCGTTGATTTGCTGCTTTTCTTTCTTCGAAAACCCTTTTTCCTTCAAATAACTTCTCAAATCGCGCCAATCGCTGTACGACTCTAAAAGTTCTTCTTCCTCCTGAACGCTCTCGTCGTCGTCTTCATCCGTCACATCGACTTCTTCGACGTAACCCTCTTCCGCCGATGCGCGTTGAAACGTAGTTGACGAAGGTGAAGTCACTTCCGAAGCAACACCGATTTGCCGATTGGCGAGTGATAGAATTGCTTTGAGCTGCTCGTCTCTTTCTTTATAAATCATCTCGATTTTTTCTTTCGACTCGATTAACAAACGTTCTTTGTCGGCAACCAAACGCTCTTTATCGCTTTCTAACTTCTCGTTTTTTTGTTTGAGTTCTTCGACTTGATTTTTGAGCAGTTCAATATAAGCACTCTCCGCCGCATTATTCTCCGTCGCTTTACGCGAAGAAAGGCTCTCTTTTGAAGATGTTTTCGTTAGTAAAATATATTTCACACCTTCTTCGACGACACTTTGTAAAGAACCTCGTCGCAATCGGTTGTATATCGCCTCTTTACTCACGCCTAAAAGTTTCGCCGCTTCGGTAACGGTTAGTTTTTTTTCCATAAATTACGACCTTTACTAACGAAAAGAAGTTGATTGGTGCTGTATGGTATCATAGCTTTAATTAGTTTTATTTTAGACAGAAGATTTGAAGCAATAAAGAAGAAGCCAAGAAGCTAACTTCTTGGCCGTGTGTGTTAGAGTCTTGACTCGTAACGGCGAAGCATATAAAGTCGTTTAAGTTGTTTTTTACGAGCACTGATTTTATCTTTTTTGCGCTTTTCAGTCGCAGTTTCATAAAAGCGTCTTGCACGTACTTCCGTAACAACTAAGTTACGATCAACTTGTTTTTTAAACTTACGATACGCCTCGTCAAACGATTCATTAGGATGTACTTTAATTCCCGGCATACTCTATCCACCACCTTTCTGATGAATTTGAGAAGGCATTCTATCTAAATTTATGTACATTTAAGCTTAAAACATCTTGTTACGATTAATTGATTTAAAAAAGTAATTTTTTAGAAATTTGACGATAAAAATCGAAAAAGACTTGACTTTCTACGTCAACATTGAGTATACTGTTGCTATTTTAAAATGATAAAAAGGTGACAATTTTATGATTATTGCGCTTTTAAAAAACAAAAACGACAATTCGCATATTACGATTCAGCAAAAGCAAATCTTAAAATATGCCCATCACAACGATCTCAAAATCGATACGACCGAGATTGAAAATTCAAATCCGAATTTGGATTTGGAGGAACGCAAAGAGTTTAAGGGCTTTTTACGCTCTTTATCCCCCAATGATCATTTAATCATCTTTGACCTTTCAACGTTTTCGAGCAACGTCGAAGAACTCGTCAAAGTATTGGAATGTCTTCTTACGCGCTCTATTTCGGTTCATATCGCCGATGAAAGTATGCGTATCGACCTTCAATCCAGTCCTTTAGCCTTATTACAGCTTTTGGTCAAACAACGAGAGCTCAACAAAAAGCTTGAAAAAGAAAAAATGCAAGGTCGCCCTAAAGGCAGGATGTCTAAATCCAAGTTCGACATGCATCGCCCGTATATTATCGAACTTTTAGAACAAAAAACCTCTATTAGCGAAATCTCGAAAATCTTACATGTAAGCCGCACCTCTTTAAAAGACTATGTCAATTCCAGAGGGCTGAAAGATCTTGTAAAAGCTAAAATTTCATTGCTTAAAACACCCAAAAAGGAGACTCAGCCTTTGAAAAATACGCCGCTTAAAGAGTGCTCTTTGATTCAACAATCTGAATCTTAAAATATTTACTATAAGGAATTACATAATGAATTGCGATACGAATTCTTCCGTACAACCTGTTTATTACAGGTATAAACGCTATGTTGTTTTTGCCATTATTACGTTGGTAGCGTTATCGTTACCGTTTATTCGCATTGACGGCAATCACTTTTTTCTACTCAGCTTTGACAAAAAGCAGTTGCATCTCTTTTTTACGACGTTTGACATGCAAGAACTTTATTTGATGCCTTTTGTCCTGATGCTCTTTTTCTTGAGTATTTTCTTTATTACGACGCTTGGAGGCCGTGTTTGGTGCGGGTGGTCCTGTCCGCAAACGATTTTTAGAATTATCTTTCGCGACTTTATCCAAACCAAACTACTCGGTATTCGTAAAAGTATCGCCAATAAACAAAAAGCACCTGAGGGCGATTTCTTCAAACGTTTTATCGCCGTTTTGATTTGGGCGTGTTTAGCACTTTTAGCCGCATCGAATTTTATGTGGTATTTCATTCCTCCGGAAGATTTTTTCGTCTACATACAAAATCCTGCGGAACATACCGTATTGTACGGTTTTCTTATTTGTGTTACGGCATTTCTCGTTTACGATATCACGTCTTTAAAAGAGAATTTCTGCGTTTACATTTGTCCGTACTCTCGTATTCAATCCGCACTTTTTGACGAAAATACGATTCAAACCATTTACGATGAAAAACGCGGCGGTCAAATTTACGATAAAAAAGGCACTAAACTCGGAAGCAAACCGCCTTTAGCAACCGACGATTGTACCGGATGCGAAGCATGCGTTCGCGTCTGTCCGACACATATCGATATTCGTAAAGGTATGCAATTAGAGTGTATTAACTGCTTGGAATGTGCCGATGCTTGTACACCGATTATGGCAAAACTCGGTAAACCTTCTCTTATTACGTGGACCAGTGCCAATGCGGTGGAAAAAGGCGATAGAACACACTATTTCCGCTTTCGAACGATTGCCTATATGGTTGCATTGACGATCGTCTTGATCGGACTGTTTGTTATGGGCAGTAAAAAAGAGTATATGCTCTTAAACATTAACCGAACAAGCCAACTCTATAAAATGGCCGACGACGGTAAAACGGTCGAAAACGTTTATACGTTTCTTTTCCAAAATACCGATACCAAAGACCATGAATATTATTTCGATATTTCCCATAAAGAGATCAAAATCGATCAACCGAGCGAACCTTTTATGCTCAAAGCCGGTGCAAAACTGAAAAAAGTCGTTATCCTTTCGTCCGCTCCGAAAGAACTCAAAGTGGAAGGAGAGGATTTACCGATTACGGTTAAAGCATACGCACTTGACGAAAAGAGCAGAATCGTCGTCGATCGTAAAACCATCTTCATCTATCCCAAAAAAGGCGATATTCAGCCTTAATCTATCACCGTTATTGGGTGCTACGCAACTCTTTTCTAGTTGCGTAGCCTCTTTTTTAAGGAGTTTTACCGATGATTGTATCGGATCGTATTAAAAATTTTCCTATTATGATGTTCGCAATCGTGATGGGACTTTCGGGTTTGACCATCGTCTACCAAAAAGCTGCTTTATGGCTGGGATTTCCATCATTTATCGCTACGTTATCGGTTGTAATCGTTACGGCTATTTTTGCCGTTATCGCTACGCTGTACGGTCTTAAATGCCTCTTCTTTTTCGAAGAAGTCAAACACGAGTTTGCACATCCTATTCGAATTAATTTTTTTGCCGCTTTTTCGATCTCTTTATTGCTTCTCTCCATCGTGTATCACGATATACAGATCGAAGTAGCCCAAGACTTATGGTATGCGGGTGCACTGATTCAAACATTTCTGACATTTTATACGATTAGTTTTTGGATCACGAAAAATATGGAGATTACCCATTCCAATCCGGCATGGTTTATTCCTATCGTCGGCAACGTCATCGTTCCTATCGGAGGATTTGGATTTGTTGATTTGCATATCTTGATTTATTTCTTTTCCGTGGGAATTTTCTTTTGGATCATTTTGCTACCGATTATCGTCAATCGCATTATTTTTCACCATCAACTGGCACAAAAGTTTCTACCGACACTGTTTATTTTGATTGCACCTCCCGCAGTCGGCGTTATTTCGTATCTCAAAATTACAGAAGGATTTGATCTTTTCGCAAGTTTTCTTTACAGTATTGCTCTCTTCTTTTCATTTTTACTGCTTTTTATGATCAAAAATTTTCTCAAATTGCAATTTTTTATATCATGGTGGGCCTTTACTTTTCCGCTAGCCGCCATGACTATCGCTTCTTTGGCGGTTTTTCATACGACGCACATACCGTTCTACGGAATCATTGCTTCGTTTTTACTGGTTGCTACGACTTTGGTTATTGCTTTTGTCGGCTATAAAACGCTCTATTATGTTTCCAAAAAAGAGATTTGTATTGCAGAATAATTTTCTGCAATACGTTTCGCTTTTACTGATCTTCTCTTTCCTTATTGCTTGCGACGGTTCGCAACACTCTTTTTCCCGTAAAAACGATCCTAATTTCTACATGTCGCTCCATACGCCTTTAGCATTACAAAATCGTACCGCGTTTTGCGAAGCGACCGTCATTCAAAGACTCTTCGAACAAGCAGGTTTTATTCTGGATACTTCTGCAAGAACCGGCATCATGCTTGAAAGCAGTTTAGATGCCAATCTTACATGTACGCTCTCGAACGTACCGAAAGAATCTTATATTCGCCTCACGCTATATCAAGACCGACAAGAATGCTATAAACTTCAACGTAATAAAACCGGAACGATGAACTGCGAGGATATTAAAACATTAATTGAAAAAATGAAAAAGGAAGTATTTCAAAGAGAGTAGCGGCATTAAGAAGCGGTTTTAGACCGCCTCTTAATGCTAAAAAAGTCTATTAAAGAGCTGCTTTTGCTTGTTTTACGACAACGGCAAACGCTTCAGGGTCATTCATAGCCATGTCGGCAAGAATTTTACGATCTAACTCGATATTGGCTTTGTTAAGTGCATTGATAAAACGAGAATAACTAATATCGTTTAAGCGGCATGCCGCATTAATTCTAGTAATCCAAAGTCTTCTAAAATCTCTTTTTTTCTGTTTTCTATCGCGAAACGCGTATACGAGACTTCTTTCTAATTGCTCTTTTGCTTTTCTAAAGTGTTTTCTTCTCGCACTATAGAAACCTCTCGCCATTTTTAAAATTTTCTTATGGCGTCTTCTTCGGACAATACCTGTTTTTACTCTTGCCATTGTGTCTCCTTGACCAATATATTAATGTCGGTGTCTTGTATCAATACAAGAACTTGCCCTCGTTTGAGGGGTACGCTGCATATAAACGATGAATGACTTTTTGTCAAAAACTTTTGCTGTAAATTATGCTTGGCAAAGCATTAATTTAACGGATTTTTCGTCGCGAGCATCTACGGTTTTAGCTACTTTCAACCCACGCATTCTCTTCGTTGGTTTTTTCGTAAGAATATGACTTCTAAAAGCTGCGCCTCTTTTAATCTTATTTTTACTTGCTCTAAAACGTTTTGCGGCACCGCGTACCGTTTTCATTTTCGGCATGCTATCTCCTTAATATTGACTCTAAAAACGAGGAAAACCCCTCTATTTTCTAGAAACTGGCTATTTTAGCAAAAAATTTCTTAGAGGGGCTTAAAATGGAAGAGGAAACGCTATTTCTTCGGAGCTTTCGGTGTTACCAACATATTAATATATCGACCTTCAAGCTTCGGTGTTTTTTCACGCTCGGCAATATCTTCAAGCAACGGCCAAAGGGTTTCTAAAACGTGCTCGCCGATTTCTGGATTGGACATTTCACGACCTTTAAGAAAAACTCTAAAACGTACGTGTTTACCTTCTTCAAGAAACTCCCTTGCATGTTTAACTTTATAGCTAATATCATTAGGAGCAATCTTAACCGAAAGCTTAATCTCTTTGATCTCAATGATCTTTTGATTCTTACGTGCTTCTTTAAGTTTTTTCTCTTGCTGGTATTTGAACTTACCGTAATTCATAATCTTGCAGACCGGCGGTTTCGCGTCCGGTGCAATCAGAACTAGATCGAGTCCTAGTTCATCGGCTTTTGCAAGAGCCTCTTTACGAGAGATGATACCGTATTGCATACCATCGTCTCCAATACATCTAACCTCTGCTGCTCTTATCTCCTCGTTTAGTATAACCTCTTTGTCTTTACTCAAAAGTGTACCTCACTCAGTTTCTCCTTTAGGGTTTTAATCAATTCGACTTTACTCATATTATACTGTGTTCTTTCTCTTCTGTCACGTACGGCAACGCTTTGCGCTTCCACTTCCGCATCTCCGAGAACTAGAATCATCGGAACGCGCATCGTTTCCGCATTGCGAATACGTTTGTTAAGGCTTTCGTTTTTCGATGAAATTTCCACATCGATTCCTTCATCGATCAACTCATTTGCCAAAGCTTTCGCGTAAGCGACATGTTGGTCGGAAATCGGTACGATCACCACTTGCGTCGGTGCAACAAAAAACGGTAATTCACCGGACGTATGCTCGATTAAAATACCGATAAAGCGTTCAAACGAACCTAAAATCGCTCGGTGCAACATCACGGGGCGTGCATGCTCGTTGTTTGCATCGACATATGAAATATCAAAGCGCTCCGGCAAATTAAAGTCAACCTGAATCGTTCCGCACTGCCATTTACGCTTTAGGGCATCGGTAATTTTAATATCGATTTTCGGACCGTAAAATGCTCCGCCGCCCTCGTCAATGCCATATTGGATGCCATTTTCATCCAGTGCGTTTTTCAAACCCTCGGTTGCCGCTTCCCAATACCTATCGTCACCGATCGACTTTTCAGGACGCGTCGAAATTTCCATATCATAATGAAAGCCGAATGTTTTCATAATAGAATCGACAAAACTCAAAATTTCTATAACGTTTTCTTTAATTTGATCCGGTGTACAGAAAATATGTGCATCATCTTGCGTAAATTCGCGCACACGAAATAGTCCGTGCAATACACCGCTTTTTTCGTGACGATGCACTACGCCGTATTCAAAAAATTTCAGCGGTAAGTCACGATAACTTCGAACTTCACTTTGAAAAACTTTAATATGACCTAAACAGTTCATCGGCTTGATACCGTATTCAGCTTCGTCAATCACGGTAAAATACATATTTTCGCCGTAATTTTGATAGTGACCGCTGATTTTCCATGCATCCGATTTCAAAATTTCAGGACCGCGTACGGGTTGATAACCGCGTTTTCGGTGTGCCGTAAACAACAATTTTTCGAGTTTTGAGCGAAGTCGTCCGCCGTTTGGCAACCAAATCGGAAGTCCTGCACCTACTTCATCATCAAAGGTAAAGAGCTTGAGTTCATTACCGATTTTTCGATGATCCCTCTTCTTTGCCTCTTCAATCATGGTAACATAATCTTTAAGACTCTCTTTATCTGCAAACGCTATTCCGTAGATTCGCGTCAGCATCTCACGTTTTTCGTCGCCGCCCAAATAGGCACCTGCGACTTTAATCAGTTTAAAAAATCTGAGATATTTCGTATTAGGGACATGAGGTCCACGACATAAATCTTCAAAATCGCCTTGTTTATAAATAGAAACTTCGCCCTCAGGGATACGAAGCAACACTTCTTGCTTTAAGTCGTCATGGCTAAAATGCTTGAGTGCTTCCGCTTTGGTCGTATAAATCTTCTCTATCGGAAGTTTGGCATTGGCAAGTTCCGCCATTTTTTTCTCGATCTCTTTTAAATCGGCATCGCCGATCTTTTCATTGACGCGAAAATCGTAATAAAAGCCGTCTTCAATCACGGGTCCAACAAAAAATTGGGCATCTTTATAGAGTGCTTTAATCGCTTGTGCCATTAAATGCGCACAGGAGTGACGAATCACTTCGATCGCCTCTTTAGAGTTGTCAAATACGATTTTGTTTTCGTAGATTTTAGAAGAAGTAGCAGCGGTTTGCGTGTCGATGATGAGAGCACCTTCTTTGTAGGCTATAACATCATTCATCATAGTAGATCCTTTACTTGTATGAACTCCCAAACCAACGGGAGAACAAAAAATGGTGGCCACGAAAGGATTCGAACCTTCGACCACTACCATGTCAAGGTAGTGCTCTACCAACTGAGCTACGCGACCGACTCATTTAAGAGCTGAGATTATACCAAAAAAAATTAAAAATGCAACTCTTTTTTGAAAAAATCTTTTGAAACCTTGTCATTTCGTAGGATTAGGACGTTTCCACGTACGATACAAGATACAAAGTACACCCACGTCTATCATCACGTCGGCAAAATTGAAAACGGCAAAATTAAATCCGTAGTGCCAAAAAAAATAATCCACGACGCCACCGTGAATAAAACGATCGTAAATATTACTCAACGCTGCACCTGCGATCATACCGATCGCCGACGCATGCCCAAGGAGAACGTCACGGTGCATAGCCAAATAGATTCCCAATGCCGCGATTAATACGATTTGAAGGTATTTTAAATACTCTTCCAAAAAAGCGAACATCGAAAAAGCGACTCCCTTGTTAAACGTTAGGATAAGTGAAAAAAAATCTCCTTCCCAGCGAAACCCTTCCAAAAAGAGAAGCTTAATTGCCTGATCAACTCCAAAAACAAGGAGTCCCGCAGCACATAAAAAGATCCACGCTTTATTCATTTAATGCACTTTTGAAAAATGCGACGGCTTTTTCCATGGATGCTTCCAAGACCTGTTCGTCTTTGCCTTCCAAAAGAATGCGCAAAAGATTTTCCGTTCCTGAATAACGAATCAATACCCGAAGTTGCTTACTCTGGAATTCTTGAATCAAGGCATCGTAGCCTTGGAGTTCTAGAAGCGGTATTTTATTGTCGACTTTAAGATTGTGTTGTAGCTGAGGATAGAGAATAAAAGGGTTGAAAAGTCGGCTGACTTTTTGTTTTTCCGTTAAAACACAGTGCATCACGGCAAGCGATGCGACGAGTGCATCGCCCGTTTTCGCAAAATCGGAAACGATAATATGCCCGCTCTGTTCGCCGCCGAAGTTAATGTTTTGTCGATACAGACACTCTAAAACATTTTTATCCCCTACATCGCAGCGATACGTTTTTATGTTCGATTTGGCCAAATAATCTTCTAACGCCTGATTACTCATAACGGTAACGCAAACACCGTTATTCGTTAGCCTGTTTTGGCTTTGTAAAAACGTTGCCAGTTTGCCGAGTAGCATATCGCCGTGGATCGGATTGCCGTTTTCGTCTACGACGACCAAACGATCCGCATCGCCGTCAAACGCAAACCCGATATCGGCACGGAGTCTACGTACTTCCTCGCCGAGTTCTTCAGGATGCAACGCACCGCAATTGAGATTGATATTGCTACCGTTGGGGTCGTCGTTAATCATAATCACGTCAGCCCCCAGTTCACTAAAAACGGTCGGAGCGACTTTGTAAGCGGCTCCGTTAGCAGGATCTAAGACGATACGAAACCCTTTGAGCGTCAAGTGTTTTGGAAAAGAATTTTTGATCTGGACGATGTAGCGTCCGATCACGTCATCGATCCGTTTAGATCTACCGATTTCAAATTCCGTTTTTTGGTTCTTTTCAATCAACTCGTCGTCAAAATAGATTTTTTCGATTTCCGCTTCTTCGGCTTCACCGAGTTTATTGCCGAGACTATCGAAAAATTTAATTCCGTTATCGGAAAACGGATTATGCGACGCACTAATCATAATACCTGCGTCACACCGCATATCTTCCGTTAAAAACGCGATCGCGGGCGTTGGCATTGGACCGATTTGTCTTACGTCGTATCCCACTGCGGTCAGTCCGGACACAATCGCATTTTCGATCATATATCCGCTACGTCTGGTATCTTTACCGACTAGGATTTTATTGGTAATAGAATTTTTTCGAAAATAGATACCCGCCGCCATAGCTAAACGCATTGCTAAAAAAGCACTCAGTTTTTTTCCCGCTTTTCCCCGAACGCCGTCGGTTCCGAATAATTTCATAATGGATTCACCTTATACGATAAACTCTTAGGCGAATTGTAACAAAACTTTTTTAATCTTGACATGTAAACGGTATAATAACCCTATTACATTGGGAGAATAGGACATCACATGAACTTGGACAAAGTAATTTCCGGATTTTTTTTCATTCTGGCGATGACGCTCAATTTCGGCTTTTTCTACGGCGATTTGTCGGATTTAGAACTGCATAGCAAATACGAACTCTTTGCGGCATTGGTCGTGAACATCATTGCGACAACGCTCAAAATCGGTGATAAAACGCAATTGGGTTCGGTAATGCTCGCTACGAGTCTGGTCGCGGATATTCAGCTGATTGCCTCGGCAACCGTTTGGACCGTTGCGGCGTATGCGTATACGATCGATCGAGAAATCACTTCGATTATCGTCAGCTTAAGCGGCGGAGCGTTACTGGCCAACATAACCAGTGTTTTACTCTATATCGGCGATACGCTTAAATCCAAACGTTAAAGGGCTCTTTTTGAGAAGCAGTTCCTTATGGCTTATTTTACAGCGTATGCGTACCCCTTTCCTCATTATTATTTTAACGTATACGATTTCTATTATCGGATTACTACTGATTGAGGGCGTCGACGCAGAGGGAAGAGCTTATCGGCTCTCTATTTTTGACGCATTTTATTTTATTAGCTATACCGCAACAACGATCGGGTTTGGCGAAACGCCTTTCACGTTTACCTACCCTCAACGCATCTGGGTCTCAATGTCTATTTTTTTTACCGTCACGGGTTGGTTCTACAGTCTTGGATCCTTAGTCGCCCTCCTTCAAGACAAACTCTTTTTGGAAGAATTTGCGCGCGCAAAATTTAGGCGTAACATTGCTTATTTAAAAGAAAAATATATCATTATTCTCGGCTACAACTCCATTACCAGCGAAATTATTAAAAAAGCCAACGAATACGGATTGCGCTCCGTAGTGATCGAAAAAGACGAAAGTAAACGCAACCATCTTTTGTTGGAAAACTTCACGCCGCCCGTTTATTGTCTTAATGCGGACGTTCATAATCCCGAGGCACTGGAAACGGCAGGAATCAAATCCATTTATTGTCGTGCTATCGTGAGCCTCTTTGAAAACGACGCACTCAATCTTCGCATCGCGTTAACGTCTAAAATTCTCAATTCTAATATCACGATGGCGATTAAAGCGACGACGAAAAACCAAGCCGAAAATCTCCAAGATTTAGGCGTTCAAATTATTGAAAATCCGTTTGAAATTATCGCAACGCATATTCATTTAGCGATTAATGCCCCGCACTCTTTACGTCTGATTCGATGGCTATACGGTCTAGGGCATTTGCACGATCCTCTTCTACGCTTGCCGCGCGGGAAATACCTTGTATGCGGATACGGTCGTATGGGAAAAAGTATTTACGAAGTGCTTAAAGAGAACCATTTCGAAACCGTTTTTGCCGAAATCGATTCGCAGAAAAAAGAAGCGACGCCAAGCGAAGCACATCCAAAAATCGTTATCGGCGACGGCGATGATAAAGAGATGTTAAAAGCATTGGGTATCCAAGAGTGTGCCGCAATTATCGCCGGAACCAACGACGATACGACCAACCTTTCCATTTTGGCGACGGCCAAAAAACTAAACCCATCGATTATTACCATTGCGCGTGAAAATGAACTGGAAGATTTTTCGATTTTTCAAAACTCCGGCATCGATTCGGTTTTTATACCCGCAAAAATTTTAATCAACAAAACGGTACATGCCATCCTCAATCCGGCACTCGATCAGTTTATCAAACACATTTATGCATTAGACGAGACAGACATCATCGCTTTAACCAAAACGCTCTTAAACATCTCGATGCATCCGTCGATTTTTGCACTGAAAATCGACGCAACGCAAGCTCCGATGCTTTTCAAGCATACAAACAATACGCTTCCGCTCTCTTTGCTCAAAACGTCTCTTAAAAATAGACGCATCGATAACAATCTGATCGTGCTCATGCGTATACGGAACAAAGAAGTATCGCTTTTCCCTTCTTGGGACGAAACAATCGGCGTCAATGATCTTTTTTTATTTGCAGGTGACGACAATGCTCAAGATCATCTCGAGTCGATTGCACAAAATTATTATGAGTTTTATTATGCTCTTGAGGGTAAAGAAAAAAGTATTTTCGGCAGATTACGCACGCCTTAGCCTTCAAAGCTCTTTGAAGGGATGATTTTAGAACAAATTTATTTTAAAATGCCCTTAAAATAAGTTGCGTTTAATATTAGTTTTTATATAATCTACGCCTAAATTTAAAACGAAAGGCTTATCTATGGCAAATCACAAGTCAGCAGAAAAGCGTATTAGACAAACCAAAAAACGCACCGAAAGAAATAGATTTTATAAAACTAGAATCAAAAATCTAACACGTGCCGTAAAAGAAGCTGTTGAGGCGGGTGATCAAGCAGCTGCCGCCGTTGCGTTGAAAAATGTAAACAAAAGCTTTCACTCTTATGCCGGCAAAGGTATTTTGACGAAAAATACGGCTGCTCGTCGCGTAAGCCGTCTTGCCCAACTTGTTAATACGCTAGGTAGTGTTGCTGCATAACCTGCGGCAACTCCCTCTTTAATTTTTAGTTTCCCTTCATGTTAAACGAAAAACTTGTCCCCTTCGTCGACCGCTATAATGAGCTTTCGGCTCTTCTTAGTGATCCTAATATCGCTAACGATATTAAAAAAATGACGGCTCTTTCCAAAGAGCAATCTTCTCTTGAAGAGATTAAAGACAAGTCGCTTGCCTATCTTTCGACCTTAACCCAAATCGAAGAGAATAAACTCCTTTTGGACGACGAAGAACTCGGAGAGTTGGCAAAAGAAGAACTCAAAAGTTTAGAACTTCTTAAAGAAACGTTGGAAGAGGAAATTAAACTTCTTTTACTTCCCAAAGACCCTAACGACGAACGTAATATTTTCCTTGAAATTCGTGCAGGAACCGGCGGAGACGAAGCTGCCATCTTTTCGGCGGATTTATTTAAAGCTTATTTGCGTTATGCCGAAAACCGCGGGTGGAAAGTTGAAATCGTCTCATTAAGCGAAGGGGTTTTAAACGGTTACAAAGAAGTCATCGCGCTGATTAAGGGGCAGGGGGCTTTTTCACGACTTAAATACGAAGGCGGCGTTCATCGTGTTCAACGTGTACCTTTAACCGAATCGCAAGGAAGGGTTCATACGTCTGCCGTGACGGTGGCCGTAATGCCCGAAGTCGACGACGTCGAAATCGATATTCAAGAAAAAGACCTTAAAATCGATGTAATGCGTTCATCCGGAAACGGCGGACAATCGGTCAACACGACCGATAGTGCCGTACGCATTACGCACTTGCCGACCGGAATAGTCGTCGTAAATCAAGACGGTAAGTCTCAGCATAAGAACAAAGACGCCGCTATGAAAATCCTAAAAGCGAAGCTTTACGATATGGAGATGCAAGAGCGCAACGCCAAAGAGAGTGAAGCACGTAAGCAACAAGTAGGCTCCGGCGACAGAAGTGCAAGAATTCGCACGTACAATTATCCTCAAAACCGCATTACCGATCACAGGGTAGGGCTCACGCTTTACCGTTTGGATGCCGTAATGGAAGGCGGACTTTTTGATGAGATTATCGAGCCTATTATCGCGCATTACCAAGCCGAACTGATGAAAGAAGCTAATTTTTAATACCGCTTATTGATCGTAAATACTTAAATTGTTTTGCTCGATGATCTCCCGAATCATTTTAATGTACTCCTCTTTCAGTTCGGAATAATTAATCATTGTTTTGGCCGATTCCATACCGTTGAACGTTCGACCTTCGAGAAAAGCTTGATAACGCCTTTCACGAAATAACGAATAGGCATCGTTGGTATTGAGGTTGAGCATATACGAAGTAACCGATTTTTGTAAAGAGCTAAAAACGCGAATCATATGTGTTTTACCCGGTAATCGGTTCTGAGGCATTAAACCGATGCCAGAATACGTCCAGTGACCAAAAAGGTTATTGGCTTCCCGCGCGAACCGACTCTTTCCCCAACCGCTCTCCAATGCTGCTTGTGCAAGTGCCATCGAAACGGGAACCGTATTGATTCGTTTGTAATATTCGTCGCGATCGAAGAGGTTTTCGATCCCGTATTTATTGCGTAATGCGATCAGGTAACCGACATTTTTCTGATTTAGCCCCCGAAAAGCTCCCGGCATTGCCTTCGCAAAAAAGTCGGTAATAAACTCACGGTCTTTTTTAATTTCATCGTTACTTTTATCGACTAACGCTTTCATATGAAGAAAAAAAGCCTCTTTTTGTTTGGTATTGTCGTCAATTTGATAGTAGTCGTTCGGAAGTCCTCCGGCATAAAGCGGACCGGAGATACTTAAGAAAAAAGCGATAAAAGAGAAGAAAAAAATCTTCACGAATTTAGAGATCCAGCGTCGTTTCAAAGACCTTTTGTACGAGACCTTTGAAAAAAAGTTTGTTGCCTTCGATGCGCAATTGCAACTCCTCTTGACTCGTCGGATAGACTTTGGCGCAATCCTCTAGAAACTTTTCGCGATACGCACTGTAAAAACACGCCGCCATACCCGTTCCACACGCCAAGGTTTCATCCTCGACACCGCGCTCGTACGTTCTTACATGTAAGGCTTTTTCACGAATCATGGCGTAATTGACGTTGGCGTTGTATTTAAATCTCATTTGGCGTGCAATCGTTTTGTCAAAACAACCGATATCCTCGACAAACGTTACTAAATGCGGTACGCCCGTATCGCAAAAATACCATACCAAACCGTTTTCTTCAAACGAATCTCTTAACTTTTTCGGCTCGGTTAATTCCGTTTCTACGACATCGCCTGCCACGCAAGAATGAATCACGCCGGCACCCGTCATAAAACGCATTTGTGCGTCGCAGAGCCCGTTGGTATAAGCATAATGCGCGCATGCACGCGTTCCGTTGCCGCACATAGACGCAGCCGAGCCGTCGTTGTTGTAAAATTGCCATTTAAAGTCATGTTCGTTATCGGGCAACAAGACGATCAATCCGTCTGCACCGATTCCGCTTTGTCGATTGCATACTTTTTTGGCAAAATCGCTTCGATCTTTTTCGATAAACGTATGTAAAATAACAAAATCGTTTCCGCTAGCGTTATATTTTGCAATCTGCATATTTTCCTCGTACAAATTTGATAAATTTTTCAATTTCGCTCTCTAAAAATTTCATATCGAACGAGTTATTAATCAGAAAATCGGCCATCACCCTTTTTTCTTCAATGCTAATTTGCGCATCGATACGTTTTTGAGCCTCTTCTTTCGTAAAATCTTCACGTATCATAAGCCGTTTTCGCTGAACTTCAACCGGAGCATAAACAACGACGACGACCTTACACTGATACCCTTCGCTTTCAAAATAGAGCGGAATATCGATAATATAAGGTCTTTTTCGCTCCTCGAGTGCTTCGCTACGTTTGAAGATTTCGGCTCGAATCAACGGATGCAAAAAGGCATTCAGTTTTTCACGTTCCGCTTTATCGTTAAAAATCAGAGCACCCAACGCTTTACGGTCGATCGCACCCTCTTTGATCACGCGATCGCCGAAAATCGCTTCCACTTCTTTGACATGTAGAGGCAAAATTTCTTTGGCGATTTTATCGGCGTCAATGATCTCAAACCCTTGTGCGTGAAGCAAAGAAGAAACCGTACTTTTACCCGTTGCAATGCCGCCGGTTAGGACGATCGCGTGTTCGTATGCCATGAATTCTTTCAGACCTTCAATTAGATTTTATAACGATTTTAACATACTTTTGTTAAAATCTTTTAAACAACCTCCTAAAGGCTTATTCATGAGTACAGTCAGCTACAAAGACGCCGGTGTCGACATCGATGCGGGAAACCAGTTTGTAGAAAATATCAAACCCATCGTAAAATCAACGTTTGACCGCAACGTGATCGGAGGAATCGGCTCTTTTGCCGGCGCGTACGAACTCCCTTCAGGCTATCGACAACCCGTCATTCTAGGGGCAACCGACGGTGTGGGTACTAAGCTTAAATTGGCTATCGATTCGGGTATTTACGATACGGTCGGTATCGATCTCGTCGCAATGTGCGCCAACGACCTCATTTGCAACTTCGGAACACCGCTTTTCTTTTTGGATTATTACGCGATGAGTAAACTCGAGATCGACGCATCGGTCAGCATCGTTAAAGGTATTGCGGAAGGTTGTCTCCAAGCCGAATGCTCTCTCATCGGCGGCGAAACGGCGGAAATGCCCGGAATGTACCACGGTAAAGATTTCGATCTTGCCGGATTTGCGGTCGGAATCGCCGAAAAAGACGAGATGAATCGCTTGCCGCATGTAAAAGCGGGCGATATTTTAATTGCGCTTCCTAGTTCAGGTGTGCATTCCAACGGCTTTTCCTTGGTAAGAAAGCTCTTTTTTGATAAACTCGGTTATACGTTCGAAACGGAATTTAACGGTAAAGCGTTGATTGAAACGCTTTTAACGCCGACACGCCTCTACGTCAAACTTTTTAAAGCACTCAAATCGCACATTAACGCTTTGGCGCATATCACCGGCGGCGGTATCGTCGAAAACCTTCCGCGCGTTCTTCCCGAAGGCTTGCAAGCACATGTTTACATGTCAAAAATCAAAACATTGCCGATTTTTGATTTTATGAGCCGATACGTCGACGAAAGTGAAATGCACCGAACGTTCAATATGGGTGTAGGTATGATCTTAGTCGTGAGCCCCGAAAACGTCGATACGGTTTTAAACAACAGCGACGGCTATGTGATCGGCGAACTTAAAACCGGCACGCGATGTGCACTTATGCTTCCATGAGCGGCGTTTATATCGTTTCTAAACTCTTTACGTACCTGTTTTTACCGCCGGGTATTTTTGCGCTTCTTTTCGTCGGCGCGGCGTTTTTCGTCAAACGCTTTCGCCTTTTTTTCTTTGCCAACGGCATTATTCTATACTTTTTAAGCACGCCTTACGTTGCCGATTGGCTCTTAACGCCGTTGGAAGCACCGTACAATACCTCCGTCGAAAAAAGAGCCGTAGATGCGGTCATCGTACTGGGAGGAGGGCATACGCAAGGCGTTGCCAACCTACCGCTTAGCAGCGACGCGTATAAACGCATGATGTGGGGACTTATGGTTGCCAAGTCCAACAACCTTCCGCTCCTATTTAGCGGCGGCGGCAATCAAAAAGAGTATCTGGAAAGCGATGCTTTTTTGGATAGCCTTAAAGAGATCAAATCGTATCTCGACATCCAACCGCCGAGTTCCAAAAGCCTTGCTAGTAAAGAATTTTCTTTACATGTAGAAGATAAAAGCATCGATACCTACCAAAATGCGCTCTTTAGTAAACAAGCTTTCCAAGCGGTAGGAATCTCCGAGCCGAGCGTTTATCTGGTAACTTCGGCGTATCATATGAGGCGTGCCGTGATGCTTTACGAACATTTCGGTTTTCACGTGATTCCCGCGGCAACCAATTTTAAAATTAACCATCGAGCCCGAGATATGTGGGATTATTTGCCCAATGCGCACGCTTTTTATAAAAGCTTCATCGCACTCCATGAGTATGCCGGATTGCTCAGCTTGAAAATAAGAGGCATTTAAGCGTTATTTACGTTTATCGTTCGTAATTTTATAAATAAAACTAAAGACTTCCGCCACGGCTTTATAGAGCATCGGCGGAATCTCTTTATTGATTTCTATCTTCGAAAGCAACTCAACTAAATCAGTATCTTTTTTAATGAGAATATCGTGCTCTTTCGCAAGTTTGACGATATGTTCTGCAACGTTTCCTTTACCGGACGCGACGACTTTAGGAGCGTTATGCTTTTCGCGTTCGTATTTGAGCGCAACGGCTTTTTGAATTTTCGGCTTAGGCTCGTTCATATTTTTAGGTTAATCCCAAATTCAATCTGTTCACCGCTAAAATAATCGTTTTTAACGGTTGAAACGTCTTTGTATTCCAACATTTTTATCATACCCGTTATCAATCCGACTTCATTCAAAGCCCGTTTGAGTTTCGGAAGTTGGTCGCCGATTTTCTTTTTGAGCTCGCTTTTTTGTACGGCAACATTCATATCCACGTATTTATCGTTCGATAGAACCAACATCATATTGATTTTACCGTAATATTCCAAGTCCAGATCGATTTGGCAATGAAAGCTCTCTTGCGTACTTTGTTTCATCATCATAGAGCCGTTTTTCATCCCTTCCCAACTAAAAGGAATATACACGTGCGTCGAACTGCTTACGTAAGAAAAGAGCTGATGGTATTCGATTTGCGTTAACAGACGATTCGTAATTTCATATGCTTCTTTATTCTGAGGCGACGTTGCAAACGCTTCATTGAGCTTCGTTAAAACCCCTTTTATATCGCTCAAGAGCTCTACGTCGCTTGGGTCGAGTTGGAGTTTTTGCGCCAATGTTTTACCGACGAAGAGTTCCGGCTTAATCAGTGCATGAATTGTCTGATCCAACGTGCTGCTTTTGGTGTTAAACTCGGCTTGACGTACGGTCTGAGGATCGATAACTTCAATTTGCTGCTTAATACGATTGGCAAGCATTTTTAAAGCTTCTTCGACGCTTTGAGGCATCGCGGAAGAGGAGGGCAGAGGCATTGCCGTAACCGAGGAGTTTTGTAACGAAGAAGCCGAAGAAGCTATCGCCTCTTGATCGCTCATCGGCTCTTCTACCGCATGGTCTTGGAGTAACGCACCTTCTTCGTGCATTGCCGATACGGGAATTTTCGACATAGCCGCCGTATTTGCGGCATCTGTGAATGAAGATTTGAGCGGACTAACAATCTCTTGGAGAAAGTTTCCTTTCAGAAGTAATTCATCGATCTGAGGCTCAAGATCGTTTAAACCGAGCACACTTAAATTTTCTTTGAGCTGTTCTAATAAAACTTTGACTTGCGTATTAAAATGTTCCTCGACTTTCATCGATGCGGGATAATTTTCGACCTTAGACGCCATTAAATCGGTTTGCTTGATCGCATATTCAAGCTTTTGTACCGTCTGATACGCTTCTTTCAACATAGAAGGCTCTGCTAAGACTTGCTTAACGCCTTGCCTAAAAAGATCGAGTAGGGTTTTCAGGTTGCTTTGCGCCTCTTTGGAGGAGAGATCCTGTGACGCTGCCAATAAATCCAAAACGGCGGAAATCTCTTTCGTAATCGGCGACGTTTGAAGCAAAGGCGTATCTAAATGCGTTTGAATATGCGTACGAAGTGCCTCCAACGTATCTGATACGCCTTGTATCTTAAGCGTGTTTGCCAATTTCGATTCAAAGAAAATACCGGAATTTTGTATTTGCGTTTGGAGCATCTTCGTATCGATTTGATCGATATTTTTCGTAAACAATTGCAATAAAGCCATCGGTTGAGCCATCGTAGAATCGAGCTTAGCCGTTGTCGTTAAAGTTTTAATATCGTCGGCAAAATTACCCATATTTTTAAACAGTTGGCTCTTTTGCAAAACTTCATAAATCGCGCTTTTTGATTTTACCTCGCTGATCGCACTCCCGAGAAGTTGCGCTACAACCTCTTTTGCATCACTCGGCGTTTTTGCGTACGCCGTTTTTTCACTGCTCAGTTCTAACGGTAATTGCGCACTTTTTTGTATAAGCGCATCGGCTTGCCGTGTGAGTGCCTCTTTATTCTCGAGCGATGTTTTAGTATCGAGCGTTTGCAGTTGATTGGCAAGAAGCGAAGCCGTATTGACGTCCATAATGCATCACCTTATAGGGTAAATAATTCGTATTTTAACGGTGAACCGATTTGATTTTTTCCAACCACTCGTTTAAAGTCTTCTCAAACCCTATCGGCAAATTTCGATAAAAATGAAGCGGTTTTTCACTGTAGCTTTGCTCAACCCAACCGCCGAAATCGTGCGGATACAAATACCCTTTAGGTGAAGGACTTTTTAGATGTTCCGGAACATCTAGCGCCTTTTCGTTTTTGACGTACGATAACGCATCGTTAATCGCCTGATAAGCACTGTTCGATTTAGGACTGCACGCAAGGTAAATCAAGCATTGCGATAAAATGATACGCGCCTCTGGATAACCGATCTTACTCACGGCCGTTAGCGTACTGGCAGCGAGATTTAAAGCGTTAGGATTAGCATTACCGATATCTTCGCTTGCAAGAATGATCAATCTTCGAGCAATAAAGTCGGGACTTTCCCCGCCGTCTATTAAACGTGCTAGATAATACAGTGCCGCATCGACGTCTGAACCTCTCACGCTTTTAATCATGGCACTAATGAGATTATAATGCGTGTTATCTGAGCTCACGCCGTCTTTGAGCGCACTCGGTCGCAACGATTTGAGCGTTTCAAGGCTGACATGTAAATCGACTTTCAGTGCAAATTCTAAAAGGTTTAAAAGCGCTCTGCTATCGCCGGCACTGGAACTTACGAGGTAATTCAACGCGTCTTCGTCAATCGTACATGTCACGACATTGCGTACACGCTCGACGATAGCGTGCAAATCCGATTCTTCTAACGGATAAAACTCAAATAACATCATCCGTGAGCGAATACCCGAGCTTAGAACGAAGTAAGGATTTTCGGTTGATGCTCCGATAAGAATCATCTCGTGATTCTCCATCGGCAATAACAAAACCTCTTGCTGTGTTTTAGAAAGACGATGAATTTCATCGATAAAAATTAACGGTTTTTGCAAAGCGTTTTTATACTGTGAAAGAATTTTACGAATCTCTTCGACTTTAATGCTGGTGGCGTCGAGCTCAAAAAAAGGCAAATCCAACTCATTCGCGACGATACGCGCTAAGGTCGTTTTTCCTACTCCTGCCGGACCGAAGAAGAGGGCATGGCTCATCGAACCTGCTTTTAACAGTTTGAAGAAAGGGCTGTTTTTTGCACTTAAGTGTTTTTGTCCGGCTAACTCTTCGATGCATTTCGGGCGAAAGAAGAGGGCAAAGTTATTGATCATCGCCCTTGGTATCCTGTTTCACGTATTCAAGATAATCGCGCAAAGCATTATATTCGCTTGCATTAAAAAAACGATGTTTTCCCAGCTTCAGCGTTCCTAAATCGACTTTGCCGTAACTCACGCGCTTGAGATCTACGACATCCACGTCGAAATATCCGAAAAAGCGTCTCAGTTCTCTGTTTTTTCCTTCGTTAATCGTCACTTTAAGCGTCGAAAACGTCGGTGAATTTTTAATAATACGATACGCTAAAAACGGCGCAAACTCCATGGAGTGAATCTCACTTTTGGCATGTCCGCCTTTTCGTGCATCGTCCAATTTCAATCCCTCTTGCATCGCTTTTTCCATCGCTAACGTAATCGCTCCGTTAATTTTAACGTAATAAACCCGCTCCAAATCGCCGTGCATTAACGCCGAAACCACGGTGGGAGAATCACACAGAAGCAAAAGTCCTTCGCTGGCGAAATCAAGTCTTCCGACGCTTAAATAATGCCCGAATTTCGACGGAAGCGAATCGTAAACCGTCTTGCGCCCGCGATCGTCTTTTTTACTTACCAATTCACCTTTGGGTTTATGGTACACGATAACCGAATACCCGTGCTTTTCAAAAAGCGCATTGCCTTTAATTTCAATCTTGTTTTTAAAGCTCACTTGCACCGAAAGATCGTCTACGACTTTACCGTCGACTTTCACTAAGCCGTCTTTGATCAATTGATCCGCTTCGCGTCGCGAATAGTGCGTGTTGTGTGAAATCATCTTATTAAGTCGCATTAATTCTATCATTTTATCCCCGCTTCTACCAATTGGTGAATGTGCAATACGCCCTCTAACTTACCTTTTTTATCGGTAATCGCAAGCAATTGTATTTTGTATTTTTCGATCAATGCCAACGCATCGCTTGCAAGGATCGCCGCATCGTCGATCGTTTTGGGTTGCTTCGTCGCATATTCGTACGCATACGCATCCATACGGAAATCGTCTCGCATTAACGCACGTCGTAAATCGCCGTCGCTCAAAACGGCTAATAACGTATGGTCGCGATCCGTAATCAGTACATTGCCTAGACGCCCTTCGCTCATAGCAATAATCGCCTCTTTCAATTTTGTTTTTTCAGAGATAACGGGTAACTCACTCGTGAGCATCAAATCTTTCACTTTGACAAACAAACGTTTGCCGAGACTTCCACCCGGATGGAACGACGCAAAATCCTCTTTTTTAAAATTTTTCTGCTTCATAAGGCAAACGGCTAACGCATCTCCTAGTGCTAACGTCAGCGTTGTCGAACATGTAGGAGCGGCATCGAGAGGGCATGCCTCTTTTTCGATGTGTAAAGGAATAAAAATATCGCTGTAACGTCCCAATGACGACTCTTTTGAGCGTGCCATACCGATCAGGGGAATTTCAAAACGTTTGATATGCGGCAAAATTTTAATCAACTCTTCACTCTCTCCGCTATAACTGATGGCTAACACGGCATCTTCTTTACCGATCATGCCCAAATCCCCGTGCATCGCTTCGGTCGGATGTAAAAAGAAACTGCTCGTTCCCGTACTCGCAAGCGTTGCGGCAATTTTTGCGCCGATCAATCCGCTTTTTCCGACCCCCGTTACGATCAGCTTTCCTTTAATCTTCGCTATCGCAGACGTCGCTTCATTGATCTCTGGTCCAATATGCGCCGCCGTGTTTAAAAGCTCTTTGGCTTCCAATTCTAATACTTCTTTGGCTATCGCTTGAAAATCTTGCATCGGCGATCCTACATCATGAAAATCGTCGGAACGATTGTCGGGTATTTTTTCATCTGGCGATAGATATGTTTGCGAACGACTTGTCGTACTTCGTTTTCAAGGGCGCGCGCATTTTCCAGTAGCTCTTTTTTGGCATTGGCGATAAACTGATCGATTACGCCTTCCATCTCTATCGAGAAAGCTTTATCGTCTTTGTCCGGCACAAGTCCGTAACTGATAATTTTCGGCTTTGCAATCAGTTTGTGCTCGCTTTTATCGATTTGAATCACAAGCATCACGAGTCCGGCTTCCGCTAGCTTTTGTCGGTCGATAACGACATCGTCGGCAATTTGCTCATTGACTTGGTTATCGATAAAGACCTTACCCGTTTTAATCGTTTTGATTTTTTTCATATATTTGCCGCACAATTCCACTTGATCGCCGTCACTCATCAAATAGATATTACGCTCCGGAATGCCGCATTGCATTGCCGTTTCTTTGTGTTTAGTAATATGATTGTATTCGCCGTGAACCGGAAGGAAAAACTTCGGTTTGACCAAGCGAAGAATCAATTTTTGCTCTTCTTGCGCGGCATGTCCGCTCACGTGAATTTCGCTAAAATCTTGGTATGCTACGTTTGCGCCGCTTTTTAGTAAAAAGTTTAAAACCTTAGAGACGCTACCTTCGTTACCGGGAATCGCTTTAGCGGAAATAATAATTTGATCGGTCGGTTTAATCTTTACATGTCGATGTTCATCCGTCGCCATACGATACAAGGCACTCATCGTCTCGCCTTGGCTACCCGTCGTAACGATTAGAACGTCTTTATCGTTATACTTATTCACTTCATGCGGATCGATAAAAATACTTTTATCCAACTGAATATACCCTAGATCAATCGCGGTAAAGAGGTTGCGTTCCATAGATCTTCCGATTACGCAGACTTTGCGTCCGTATTTTAAGCCGTAATCAATCGCTTGATAGACCCTATGGATATTCGATGAGAAGGTAGACATAATCACCCGTCCCTTGGACTTTGCAAAGATAGAATCAAACGTTTTCCCTACCGTACTTTCGCTACGCGTAATACCTTCTTTATAAGAGTTGGTACTATCGCTCATTAAGCACAATACGCCTTTTTCACCGTATGCCGCAAAACGGTTCAAATCGGTTACATACCCGTCAATCGGAGTATGATCGATTTTGAAGTCTCCCGTATGAATAATCGTTCCGGCTTCTGTCGTAATTGCCAATGCGGAAGCGTCGATAATCGAGTGCGTAATATGAATCCATTCGATTTCGAATTCGCCGATTTTATAGAGTTTGCGCTTTTCGACCGGACGAAAATACTTCTTATACGCTTTTAAACCGTGTTCGTCAAACTTGTTCGAAATCATCCCCAACGGCAACGGCGTTGCGTAAAGCGGAAACTGCATCTCTTTAAAAAGATACGATATGGCTCCGATATGATCTTCGTGCGCATGTGAAATAATAATTCCAGCTATTTTTTTCTTAATTTGCCTCAAATAACTAAAATCGGGGACCAAAATATCTACGCCGTGCATATCTTCACTTGGGAAACTCATACCGACATCCAACACGATTGCCGAAGTGTCGGTCTCAAAGACGCAAATATTGCCGCCGATTTCGCCGAGGCCTCCCAACGGAGTGATTTTGATCTTTCCTTTGGAGTTTTGCTCAACGATGGAGGCTTTATTCAAGCGTTCTTTGTGCATTTTTTGGTTTGCATCAATCGCTTTTTTTATATCGCGCTGCCACGGTTCGTTACCGTCGATCGAAGGCGTTTGCGTTTTCGCTTTATTACGCCTACGGTTATTGGTTTTCGGTTTGTTCTCGCCGGCGTTTGGCTGTGGCTGTGCGCTACCGTTTTCGGTTTGCTCTGCTACCGTTTGGTCTTGCCCCGAGTGCGGTTGCGCCGCTTTCGGTTTCGAACGTCGTCGTCTGTTTTTGTTGGGTTTTGGCGGCGTTGCCGCGTTGGATTGCTCGTTATTCGTGTTCGTGGATGGAATCTCGTTTTCTTGCATCATTCAACCTTAAATGTTTAAATAGTAGATGATGAGACGAGACGCTGAGTTCATGAGGTCGAATCGTTACGGGAATAGCATGAATTTGCATCATTTTTTCAACAAACTCTCTGTTATATTCACTCGAAATATTTTTTAACCACGTCTTACGCGGACTTTGAAAAGAACATCGCAAATATTTTTTAAATTTTTGCAGAGTCTTTTCGTCTTCAAATATCCCAAGAAATTTATCCTGTATAAATTCTTGTTTTTTGTCGATTCTCAGAATAGAAGATGTCACTTTCGGTTGCGGCTCAAACGATGTCGGAGCTACGTCAAAAAGTAGTGTTGCGGTTGCGATACTTTGCGCTAGAATAGCCAAAGAGCTAAACTCTTTCGTTTTCGGTACGGCCGCAAACTTCTCTGCGACTTCCTTTTGCACCATTACCGTCATTGATCGACAGTAAGGATCTTCTAGAGCTTTCAAAATAATCGTCGTTGCAATGTAATAGGGTAAATTCGCCACTAAATCATAAGGCTCGTTTTGCAGCGAACCGTTGTTAAACTGATCAAGCACATCGGTATGCACCAATGTTAAGCTTCCCTCTTCTATCTCTTTTGAGAACTTCTCTCTCAAATAAACGCACAAGTCTTCATCGACCTCATATGCTACTAAAGGCTTTACCTTAAGTAGTTCTTGCGTCAAATCACCTAAGCCAGGTCCTATTTCAATAAGTTTAAACTCATTACGGGGCATCGCTTGGATGATTTTGTATAGAATATTTCTATCTTTTAAAAAATTTTGGCCAAATTTTTTCTTCGCCTCTATCAATTTGACTCACTCTTTTTAAAATTTTATTGATTTTACTCAATTTTTACTTACAAAATTGTTAGGAGGCAAAAGAAGCAGGTTTTTCAGAAGTTTTTTTTAATACTTTTGCTATCATAAACACTCAATATTTCCCTTCTAAAGAGACTTTTATGGACTACTTTGCCAAACGTATTATCCCATGCCTTGATGTTAAAAACGGTCGTGTCGTTAAAGGCGTTAATTTTGTCGGATTAAAAGATGCCGGCGATCCCGTTGAAATTGCCAAACGTTACAACGAAGAGGGTGCGGATGAAATTGCTTTTTTAGATATTACGGCAAGTCATGAAGGTCGAGGAACCATCGTCGAAATTGTCGAAAAAGTTGCACGTGAAGTTTTTATTCCGCTGACGGTCGGCGGAGGGATTCGCACTTTAGAAGATATTTACCGCCTTCTCAATGTAGGGTGCGATAAAGTCAGCATCAATTCTCCAGCCATTGCAAACCCTCATTTCATCGACGAATCGTCCAAACGCTTCGGTTCACAATGCATTGTCGTCGCTATCGACGTCAAACGCACGAACGATAGTTGGAACGTTTTTATTAACGGCGGGCGCATCGATACGGGCATTGATGCTATAGACTGGGCAAAGGAAGCAGCGGATAGAGGTGCCGGTGAAATTCTTTTAACATCCATGGATTGTGACGGCGCAAAAAACGGTTATGATCTTTCCATTACCTCGCAAATCAGCTCTCTGCTCGACATTCCCGTCATAGCAAGCGGTGGAGCAGGGACGATGGAACATATTAAAGATGCTTTTACGAGCGGTGCCGATGCGGCGTTAGCCGCTTCTATTTTCCACTTTAAAGAAATCGAGATTATGGCACTTAAACACTACCTTAAACATCAGGGAATAGCGGTTCGATTATGATACTCTGTGCCGGCAATAACGAACATTTTGATTTTGCTCAACCCATTGGCATCGGGCTTATACAAAGTGCTATACGGCTTACCCGATACGTTCTAGAGCAAAAACCCTCTTTTTTGTTTTTTGTAGGAACGGCGGGGAGTTATGGACGATATAAGCCGTTTGATCTTGTTTTGAGCCATAGTGCCGCCAATGTAGAACTTAGTTTACTGCAAAATCAAAGTTATACGCCGATTCAAAATACCGTTCATGCAAAACAACCTTATAATGTTTCACGTGGAACAAACTATCCTTTTGAAACCGTCAACTCTAGCAATTATATTACGACGGATTTTCAGCTATCGCACTATTTCAATGAAAAAAATATTGCTTTAGAAAATATGGAATTTTTCTCCGTTATTCAAGTAGCCAATACGTTTGATCTTCCATGCCTTGGTTTGTTTGTGGTAACGAACTATTGCAATGAAAATGCACATCGTGATTTTCTATCCAATCATACGAAAGCCAAAGAGTTAATTACCTTACATGTAGAAAAAAATATGAGAATTTGAGGGCATATGGAACAAACGAATATACTGGATTTGACAAAAGAAGAGTTGTCAAACGCAATAAAACCTGCTTTTCGGGCAAAACAAATTTTTCAATGGCTGTATCAAAAATACGTTACGTCCTTTGAAGAAATGAAAAATCTACCCAAAGAGCTTCAATCAACGTTAAAAGAGACTTACTATCTTGATCCTTTACGTATCGTCAAAATCGAAGTCAGTAAAGACGGTAGTAAAAAATATCTTTTTGAATTGAAAGACAAAAACACGGTTGAGTCGGTTCTTTTACCCATGAAGCAAGAACAAGTCGATGAAGAGGGTAAACGCGTGCATCATACACGCTATACCATCTGTATTTCGTCACAAGTGGGTTGTAAAATCGGCTGCGCTTTTTGCCTTACCGGTAAAAGCGAATTCAAACGCAACCTCTCTGCCGGAGAAATAACATCACAAGTTTTAATGATTAAACGTGATAACGCTATTGCCGAAAACAGACGTGTTAACATCGTTTTTATGGGTATGGGCGAGCCACTCGACAATTTAACTAACGTGAGTAAAGCCGTTCATATTTTCAGCGATATCGACGGTCTTTCTATTTCAACGCGACGACAAACAATCTCAACGAGTGGACTTAGTTCACAAATCGAAAAATTAGGGCAACTTGACTTGGGCGTTTTATTGGCAATTTCGCTTCATGCCGTCGACGATACTTTACGCCAAAAGCTAATGCCGATCAACAAAGCTTACAACATCGAGTCTATTATGAATGCCGTACGTGCTTTTCCTATCGATGCACGCAAACGCGTTATGTTTGAATATCTTGTGATGAAGGGCGTTAACGATGATCAAAGCAATGCCAAGAAACTGGTAAAACTCCTTCACGGCATTAAGGCGAAAGTTAACTTAATCTATTTTAATCCGCATCACGGAAGCGATTTTGATCGTCCAAGTGAAAAAGACATGTTAGCGTTTCAACAATATCTCGTTGATCACGGGGTATTGTGTACGATTCGTCAATCCAAAGGCATCGATATCAGTGCGGCTTGCGGACAATTACAGGATAAGGAAAAACATGACATCGCTTGATATGGTACAATTAGGTTTTTTAATCATTGTCGTCATCGTAGGCGTAGGCGGAATGATTAACGTTCTATTTAGAAAAAAGTAAAGAGCTTCTCGCTGCTCTTTACTGCACAATCCACTCTTGCGATACGATTTCTTCCGAACCGATAAAAATTTTTCCGATAAATTTATCATTAGAATGAAAAGTGCCGACACCTTTTGGAGTTCCCGTCATAACAATATCGTTATCTTCCAAAGCGCAAAAAGACTCAATTTCTTCAAGGATAGCAAGCGGTTTGTAAATCATCAAATCACTATTTCCTTCTTGAACTAACACATCGTTAATCCATAATTGCATTGCAAGTTTATGCACGTCTGAAGGTTCGATACCGACAAACGTACTCATAACCGCAGCACCGTTAAAAGCCTTCGCACGTTCCCACGGTAAGCCTTTTGCTTTCAACTCACTCTGCAATGTTCGGTTAGTTAAATCCAGACCGAAACCGACTCCGCAAATTGTTTTTTTTCGGATGAGAAATGAAATTTCTCCCTCATAGTGTAACGTTGTTTGCGATTTTGTCGTTAGTGTATGCGTAATAGCAGAATTGGGTTTCATAAAAAGAACCATCGACGTAGGAAGTTCGTTATGAAGTTCATAAATATGCTCCACGTAATTACGACCGACACAGACGACTTTACTTGGCACAATATCTTCACCGTTAAAATGGATTGTATTCATTCATTGACCTTTTCTTGGAGTAAGTTATAAAATTCACTTTTGGCATTAAAAGTAGATTCTATTGCATAATCAATCCCTTTATAACAAAATGCCAAAGATTGTGCATGCAATAACAATCGCGGGCTCAAGGTTTTACGCGTTTGTTCTTCATGTGTCATACTTCCGTCTAAAAACCTTTCGGCATCTACCTCGTCAATACCGTAAATCGGATCACCGATGATCGGATGTTTCACGTGGAACAAATGGGCTCTAATTTGATGTTGTCTTCCAGTATAAGGAATTGCCTCAATCAGCGTTGCATGTTTATCTTCAAAATAGCATAAGGGAATGACTCGCGTCTGGGAAGGTTTTCCCGTTTCATCAACATGTACTTTCAAACGTATTTGACTTGTTGCAACATCACGCTTGAGTTTAGCATCTATCAAAAGTTCATCGGCAATTTTTCCACGCACCAAGGCAAAGTATCGTTTATGTACTTTACGTGCGGCAAAGATAGCTTTTAACTCAATTTCCGCTTTTTTATTTTTTCCTATCAAAACGAGTCCGCTTGTACTTTTGTCGATACGATGCGCGGCATTAGCATCTTTGCCGTAACGCGATTTAATTTCATCGTTGAGAGTATAACCGTCTGAGCGTTTACGAGGATGGATCATGACGCCGCTAGGTTTATCGTAAACTGCAAAATCTTCCGTTTCAAAAACAGGGATAAGTCCTTTGGAAGTTCCTTCAAAAACGACTACGGCAATTCCTCCGGAAATGCGAGCCGATTTTCGCGTCAATAGATCATCGTTCACGTAAACACGCTTCCGATCAATCGTTTTTTGTGCCTCGCTCATCGTCATACCGAAAGTATCCATTAAAAAACGAAATGCAAGAACGGGTGTTTCTACCGTAAATTTCTTAGTCGTATAAGACAAGTTTCAACCCTTTTTTAGTCCTATTTTGTTAAAATTTTATCTTCAAAAATAGAATCCATTTTAGATAATTTCATCGTATTTTATCATAGAAAAATCATAAACGAAGAAGGAAGAAGATGGTAGAGCGCTACGCTAGAGAAGAGATGAAAAAGCATTGGACGATCGAGGCCAAATACAACGCTTGGCTTAAAGTGGAAAAGGCGGCGACCAAAGCGTGGAACAAACTCGGACTTATTCCGGACGACGATTGTGAAAAAATCTTAACAAATGCAAAATTCGATATTGATCGTATCGATGAAATCGAGAAAGTTACCCGACACGACGTTATCGCTTTTCTTACGAGCGTCGCGGATAGCTTAGGCGATGAGAGTAGGTGGGTTCATTACGGTATGACCAGCTCTGATTGTATTGACACGGCCGTTGCACTACAGATGCGCGATTCCTTACATGTCATTATTGAAGACGTCAAAGTTTTAATGGAATCGCTCAAAAAAAGAGCAATGGAACACAAAATGACTTTGATGGTCGGCCGCAGTCACGGTATTCACGGCGAACCGATTACCTTCGGGTTAGTGCTTGCCATTTGGTACGAAGAAATTAAACGAAGTCTCAAAAATCTTGAAAACGTCATGGAAGTGATCTCCGTAGGGCAGATTAGCGGTGCGATGGGAAATATGGCACACTCACCGATCGAACTCGAAGAACTTGTATGTGAAGAATTAGGACTTAAACCGGCTCCCGTGTCTAATCAAGTCATTCAACGCGATCGTTATGCCGCACTGATGAACGCACTTGCGCTTTTGGCTTCCAGTTGCGAAAAAATTGCCGTTGCAATTCGACATTACCAACGAACCGAAGTCTATGAATGCGAAGAGTTTTTTGAAAAAGGGCAAAAAGGAAGTTCGGCAATGCCGCACAAACGCAATCCCGTTTTAAGCGAAAACATTACGGGTCTTTGTCGAATGATTCGTTCGTACGCCATCCCCGCTATGGAAAACGTTGCATTATGGCATGAAAGAGACATTAGTCATAGCTCGGTAGAACGCTTTATCTTACCGGATGGCTTTATTACCGCCGATTTTATGCTAACCCGTTTAAATAGCGTCATTTCCAAATTAGTCGTCTATCCCGAGAATATGATGAAAAACCTTAACCTCACGGGTGGACTGGTTTTTTCACAACGTATTTTGCTCGAATTACCTTTATGCGGCGTTTCACGTGAAGATGCTTACAAAATCGTTCAAAGAAATGCCATGAAAGTCTGGGAAGATTTACAGCAGGGCAAAGCGGCTCTCAACGCCAAAGGCGAAAGCCTCTATCTTCAAAATCTCCTTAGCGATGAAGATTTAAGAGCGAACCTCAGCGAAGCGCAAATAAGAGAATGCTTTAATTACGATTACTATACAAAAAACGTCGATAAAATCTTCCAAAGGGTATTCAAATAATGCTAACCGTTCAAAAGCGTAATGGTCGTACCGAGCCGCTCGATATTTCAAAAATACAAAAATACACAAGTTCTGCTATCAAAGGCTTGGAGAATGTGTCGCAAAGCGAACTGGAAGTCGATGCAAAAATTCAATTTCGCGATCAAATTACGACCGAAGAAATTCAAAAAACATTGATTAAAACCGCAGTCGATAAAATCGATATCGATCGACCGAACTGGACCTATGTCGCCGCACGTCTTTTTTTATACGACTTGTACCATAAAGTCAACGGTTTTACGGGATACGGTAACTTCGGCGAATATCTCGAGCGAGGCGAAAAAGCGGGACGTATTGCCTTAGGACTCAAGGAAAAATACGACCTCAAAGAGTTGGAAGCGTACATTCAACCCGAGCGCGATTTGCAATTTACCTACCTTGGAATCAAAACTTTGCACGATCGCTACTTGATTAAGGACAAACAAGGAAAACCGATCGAATTGCCGCAACATATGTTTATGGCAATCGCAATGTTTTTGGCACAAAATGAACTCAACTCAATGGATTGGGCAAAAAAATTCTACGACGTTATCAGCAAATTCGAAGTCATGTTAGCCACGCCGACGCTTTCCAACGCACGAACGACGCGCCATCAGCTGAGCTCGTGTTATATCGGCAGTACGCCCGATAATATCGAAGGCATTTTTGATTCGTACAAAGAGATGTCGCTTCTAAGTAAATTCGGCGGCGGAATCGGTTGGGATTGGAACTTGGTTCGTTCGATGGGAGGTATGATCGACGGACATAAAAATGCCGCAGGCGGTATTGTCCCGTTCCTCAAAATCACCAACGATATCGCGATCGCGGTCGATCAACTCGGTACACGCAAAGGTGCTATCGCCGTTTATATCGAACCGTGGCATATGGACGTATCCGACTTTTTGGATTTGAAGAAAAATTCGGGCGAAGAGCGTCGTCGTGCCCATGATCTTTTTCCTGCTTTGTGGATTAACGATCTGTTTATGAAACGCGTCGAAGCAAATGCTATTTGGACGCTTTTTGATCCGGCGGAAACATCCGATCTTTCCGAAGTCTACGGAGAAGAATTTGAACGTCGCTATCTAGCCTACGAGCAAAATGAGTCTATTTCCAAAGAACATATTCCGGCGAAAGAGCTGTGGAAAAAGATTTTAACGAGCTATTTTGAGAGTGGAAGTCCGTTTCTTTGCTTCAAAGATAACGCCAATAAAGTCAATCCAAACGACCACGTCGGCATTATTCGCAGCTCCAATCTTTGTACGGAAATCTTTCAGAACACCGCACCGAACCACTATAAAATCAAAGTAGTTTACAATGACGGCAGCATCGATACGTTTGAAGAGACCGACAGAGTAACGGTCGATAGTGGACTTAGCAAAGAAGCAAAAAAAATTACGGCACTCGATTCGATTAACGGAAAAGATATTTTTATCGTTGAGAAAGAGATGGTCGAAGGTAAAACCGCCGTATGCAATTTGGCGAGTGTCAATCTTTCCAAAATTCATACGAAAGAAGATATCGAGCGAACGATCCCCATTGCGATTCGTATGCTCGATAACGTAATCGATCTCAATTTCTATCCGCACGCCAAAGTGAAGCACACCAATATGAAATCGCGCGCTATCGGATTAGGAGTTATGGGCGAAGCGCAAATGCTTGCCGAAGCGCATATCGCATGGGGAAGCTACGATCATTTTAGCAAGATAGACGAAGTGATGGAAGCCATTAGCTATAACGCCATTCTCGCCTCGTCCAATCTGGCTATCGAAAAAGGGGTTTATCCCGAATTTCAGGGATCGAAATGGAGCAGGGGAATTTTCCCTATCGATACGGCAAACGAAGAGGCGAAAAAGCTGGTTGATCGCGGAGGCTTATTCGGTTACATGTACGATTGGGAAAGCCTAAGAGAGCGCGTGAAGAAAAACGGTATGCGCAACGGTTACCTCATGGCCATTGCACCGACAAGCTCCATTTCCATTTTGGTCGGAACAACGCAAACGATCGAACCCGTTTACAAGCGCAAATGGTTTGAAGAAAACCTATCAGGCATGATTCCGGTCGTCGTACCCAATCTCAGCCCGGAAACATGGGGATTTTATACGCCGGCATACGATTTGGATCAAAAAGTCCTCATCAAAGCGGGTGCCATTCGCCAAAAATGGATCGACCAAGGGCAAAGCCTCAATATCTTTATGACCTTAGATAAAGCCAGCGGAAAATACCTAAACGATATTTACATGTTAGGTTGGAAACTCGGTATTAAATCAACGTACTATCTCCGATCGCAATCGCCGGAGAGTAAAATTGAAGTTGCCGATCGCAGTATTGAATGTGAAGGATGTCAATAGACGTGATACCGCAACGTTCGTAGGAAAATTATTTTACGAAACGTTGCATTTTTGCACTAAAAGGATTTAACATGAAAACCATCGGTTTAATCGGCGGTATGAGTTGGGAATCGACCCTGTTGTATTATAAACTTCTAAACGAAGGGGTCAAAGAACGCTTGGGAGGGCTTCACAGCGCACAAATTATTTTACATTCCGTGGATTTTGCCCCGATCGCCCGCATGCAAAACGAAGGGCGTTGGGATGAAGCGAGCATTACATTGACGCAAGCCGCTCTTTCATTGGAACATGCCGGTGCCGACGTCATTTTACTCTGCACCAATACCATGCATAAAATGGCACCGTTTATCACACCGTATCTTAAAACGCCTTTTTTGCATATCGCGGAAGCGACGGCCAATACGCTGAAAAAAAACCGCGTCAAAAAAGCACTTTTATTCGGAACCAAATTCACGATGCAAGAAAGTTTTTACAAAGATATTTTGCACTTCCACGGTATTGACGTACTCATACCGAATGAAGAGGAAATTCAAACGATCAATCAGATTATTTTTTCCGAATTGTGTGTCGGCAAAATTGAAACACCCTCTTTGAACTTTTTTGTAACACTGATTCAAAACTATCAAAAAGAACATGCCGATTTAGATGCGGTCATCTTAGGATGTACGGAAATCGGTCTGCTCCTTCATCAAAAAGACTCGATGCTACCGCTTTTTAATACGACGACTATCCATGTCGACGAAGCGTTAGAATACGCTTTGAAATCTTGAAATATAAATAAATTATATTAATTTATTTTTTTAATATAAAATAGGAAAAAGTCCTTTTAAAATCTTATATAAAGGACTTTTATCTTATTAAGAAACAATGGCATAAAAATTCATTTTTTAGAGTGTGACATATTTGTCGCAGGTTAATTATTAAGTTTTTTTAAATTTTATACTTACTATAATCTTTCATACTTTATTCTACTTAGGACAACCATGCTAACCAAAGTACTCAAACGTGACGGCACAACCGAAGAGTTCCTCCCTTTTAAGATTGAAGATGCCATCAAAAAAGCATTTAAAAGCGAAGGGGTTACCTACGATCAATCTATTTTCGACGAAATTATCAAACGTATCGAGAAAAAACGCGTTGCGGCGGTTGAAGACTTTCAAGATATGATTGAGCAGGAACTCTATAAAGCACGTTACTTTGACGTTATGCGCTCTTTTATGCTTTACCGCCATACGCATAAAATGCAACGAGAGCACATCTACGGACTCAGCGAAGATACGACGTACGTCAATTCGAGCCAAACGATTGAAGAGTACATCGGTAAAAGCGACTGGAGGATCAAAGCCAATTCCAATACGGGATATTCCAACGCCGGACTCGTCAATAATACCGCGGGTAAAGTTATCGCCAATTACTGGCTCGATAAAATCTATTCCAAAGAAGAGGGATTGGCGCACCGAAACGGCGACTATCACATTCACGATCTTGATTGTTTGACCGCGTATTGTGCGGGTTGGAGTTTACGCGTTCTTTTGGATGAGGGCTTTAACGGCGTACGCGGACGCGTAGAGAGTCGTCCTCCCCAACATTTCCGTGAAGCCTTAGGGCAAATGGCAAACTTTTTGGGAATCCTTCAAAGCGAATGGGCCGGAGCACAGGCATTTAGTTCGTTTGATACTTATTTAGCACCGTATGCGTTTAAAGATAAAATTTCGTTCAAAGAGATTAAAAAAGCGATTCGTAGTTTTATTTATAACCTAAACGTTCCGGCACGTTGGGGACAAAGCCCTTTTACGAATATTACGATCGATTGGACCGTGCCGAAAGATTTGGCGGATCAAATTCCGACGTCAAGCCAAACGCATCTGTTTAAAGGCATTAACGACGCCGAACTTTTAAGCGAGGCAAAAAAACGAGGCGTAACCTCTTTGGACGCAATGACGTATAAACACTTTCAAGCGGAAATGAACCTTATTAACAAGGCTTACTACGAAGTTATGACGGAAGGCGATAAAACGGGTCAACCGTTTACGTTCCCGATTCCGACCGTTAACATTACCGAGGATTTCGACTGGGACGGAGAAAATACCGATTTACTTTTTGAAAATACGGCTAAAATCGGCTCTTCTTACTTCCAAAATTTTATCGGAAGTCAATACGTGCGAGATGAAAACGGAAAGCTCGTCGAAAATCCTAAAGCGTATAAACCCGGACATGTACGCTCCATGTGTTGCAGACTCCAATTGGATTTAAGAGAGCTTTTAAAACGAGGCGGAGGGCTTTTCGGAAGTGCCGAAATGACGGGAAGCATCGGTGTCGTTACGTTAAATATGGCACGTTTGGGGTATCTCTATAAAGGTGATAAAGAGACCTTAATGGAACGCTTCGAATACCTAATGGATTTAGCCAAATCGACGTTAGAGAAAAAACGGGTTTTTGTCCAAGAGATGTACAATCGCGGACTCTATCCGTATACGGCACGCTATTTACCGGGATTTAACAGCCATTTTTCGACCATCGGCGTAAACGGCATTAATGAGATGATTCGTAACTTTACGGGCGACAAGCATAACATAACCGATGAATTCGGAATGAAATTTGCTCATGAAATTTTAGAGTTTATGCGCGCAAAAATGGTTCAGTATCAAGAAGAAACCGGCAACCTTTACAACCTTGAAGCCACGCCTGCGGAAGGAACGACGTACCGCTTTGCGAAAGAAGATAAAAAAAGATTTGCCGATATTATTCAAGCAGGTTCGGGAAAGAACGTTTACTATACAAACTCTTCTCAATTGCCTGCCAATTTTACCGACGATCCGTTTGAAGCACTCGATATGCAAGACGATTTGCAGTGTTCTTACACCGGCGGTACGGTTTTACACCTTTACATGAAAGAGCGCATTAGCTCTAGCGAAGCATGCAAGAAATTGGTTAAAAACATTATTACCAATTATCGTATGCCGTATTTGACGATTACGCCGGTCTTTTCGGTTTGCGAAAAACACGGTTATATCAGCGGGGAACATGAGTTTTGTCCGAAATGCGACGAAGAATTATTAGCACAATACCACAAAGAGGAGGGTGAAGCAGCGTCATGAGTAAAACGGAAATTTTAGAGAAATTGCGGGAAAAACGAACGAAATGTATCGTTTATACGCGCGTTATGGGCTATCACAGACCCGTAGAGAGTTTTAACGTAGGTAAATTAGGCGAACACAAAGAGCGTGTCCAATTTGTTGAAAAATGTGCTTGCCGATAAGGCGATCCACAGCATCACGAAATTTACGACGCTGGATTTTCCCAATCGTCTAGCGTCGATTTTTTGGTTTGCCAAATGCAATATGGCATGCCCTTACTGCTACAATCCGCAAATCGTGCGGGGAGAAGGTCTCGTTAGCCTCGAAGAAGCCCTGAATTTCTTACAATCCCGACAAAACAGACTAGACGGTGTTGTCTTAAGCGGAGGCGAATGCACGCTTTACCCGCACCTTGAGGCCTTGACATGTGAAATCAAACGACTAGGTTTTCAAATCAAAATCGACACCAACGGTTCCAACCCGACGTTATTGGAGCGATTGATCGAAAACGAAATGATCGACTACGTTGCACTCGATTACAAAGCACCGCTAGAAAAATACGAAGCACTCGTTCATTATCGACATGTCGAACGCTTTGAACACAGTTTAGAGCTTTTGATAGATTCCGGAATGACTTTTGAAGTCAGAACGACGCTGCACAACGATCTTTTAAGCGTCGAAGATATTAATACCGTGATTCAAGACTTACATGTCAAAGGTTACCGCGGTACGTATTACCTGCAACGCTACTTACATGTCGAAGAGACGATGGGAAATACGATGCCGCCTCAAAACGTTTTCGACCGTACGAAACTCTCAAACTTACTTCCGATTAGCTTTCGAAATTAATCAAAATTCGATTAAGCTTCGCTAAAACACTTTCCCACTCACCAATCGCATTTTGTCTCAAAAGTTTCACGCTTGGATACCACGGCGTATCATTTCGATCAAGCATCCATCGCCAATCGGGAGCAAACGGTAGCAGTATTAAAGTCTTTTTTCCCAATGCCGCCGCGAGATGAGCAACGCTCGTATCCACGCTAACGACCAAATCCATCAACGAACACAATGCCGCCGTATTGCTAAAATCGTCTAATTCTTTTCCAAAAAACCGTATAGAAGAGCTTTCGAACGCTTTTTGGTCACTTTGCCTGATCTCTTTTTGAAGGCAAACATACTCAAATTTCCCTTTAGGGAGATGACGAAGCAGTTTTTCCAAGGGAATACTCCTCAGCGCATCACCCTTATACGTTTGACTCCCGCTCCAAACCAATCCTATTTTCGGTTTCGTTTTGTCGAGTAAATTATACCAATAAGAAACTTTTTCAACATCGGCATACAAATAACTGTGTGATGAAGGAATCGTTTCTAACGTCGTTTTGAAAAGATAAGGCAGGCTTAAAAGGGAACAGTGGTAGTCAAAAGCAGGTAAGGGCTTTCCTTTTTCTATCACACATTCTACTCCTTTAAGCGACGAATGCATTAAATGCACTAAAGGCTTTTCAACCGCAAAAACGATATGTTGTACATGCGGTGTTAGCATCTTAATATATCGACAAAATTGAATGGTATCTCCCAATCCCTGCTCGGAGTAAAGTAATAACGTCTTTCCGGCAAGAAAGCCCTTGTCTCCACACCAAAGCGTATGAGAAAAAGCTCCTTTTGGCATTCGCTCTAAACGTTTTTCATATAAAAAAAACCGTCTAAAAGTTTCCCCTGAAGCAGTAAAACAAGCGACCGGTTGAGATTTGCATGGGTGTTATTCGGATCTAACGCAAGCACTTCCTCGTACATAAGGATAGCTTCGTCAAGCCTATTTTGTTCTTTAAAACTATTGCCCAAATTGATATAAGCATGGATAAATTTTGAATCCAAAGCGATCGCCTTCTCGTACATCACGATAGCCTCATCAAACCTGTTTTGTTCTTTAAAGATCACTCCTAAATTGTAATAAATGTTGGCATGATCAAAGCCCAAAATGAGTGCTCTTTGATAGGCTTCCGTCGCATCAATCGATCGTTTTTGTTCTTGAAAAATAGTGCCTAAATTATAATAAACCTTTGGATTCTCAGGTTCCAAAAGAACAGCTTTCTGATATACCCTAATAGCTTCGGAAAATCGATGTTGTTTTTTGAAAATATTTCCTAAATTGATATAGGCATTAACGTTACGCGGATCCAAAGCAATTGCTTTTTCGTACACAACGATAGCCTCGTCAAGCTTGTTTTGTGCTTTGAGCATAACGCCTAAATTATAATAGTACCGATCTTCGTGTGATAAGCGAGTTTTCACATGTAGCGTTTCGTGTTTTTTTTGCCGTTTCATTGTTGAGTGCTCTTGATCGCCGAGTATTTTCTTAGAAGTATAATACAAAACCCTCAATATCCCTCTACATGTAGAAATATCCGCCAATTGAGATACATCCTTACGCGCCTCCTTTCCCATAGAATTAAGAAATTTTCGCTAAAATTATCCCCAAATAAACGTACTAGGAATGCCGATGGAGCGCAAAAAAATTTATAACCCAAACTCGGATGAAAGTTTACAAGATCGCAAAATTTTCGGCGGTAATCCGCACGGTATTTTAAACTTTACCAAAGCCAAATACACGTGGGCTCTCAAACTTTGGGATATGATGGAAGCCAACACGTGGTTTCCGCGCGAAGTCGATACTACGAAAGACGTCATCGACTACAGTCGTAATTTGACCGACGCGGAAAAGCGCATGTACGATTTGGTATGGTCGCAACTTATCAGTATGGACAGCTTCCAAACCAACAATCTTGCCGACAATATCAATCCCTACATCAGTGCGCCCGAAATTAACGCATGCTTGGCACGACAAGCCTACGAAGAGGCGAACCATTCCAAGTCGTATGCCGTTATGGTCGAAGCGATTTGCGACAATACCGACCTGATCTACGAAATGGAAAAACACGACGACGTACTGCGCCGTAAAAACGACTATATCTCCAGCGTTTACGAGGAGCTAGCAGGCGACGTGACCGAAGAAAAGCTGGTCTTAGCGATGTTTGCCAATCAAATCTTGGAAGGGCTCTATTTTTACTCCGGATTTACGGCGATTTATGCTTTGGCGCGTGCGGGAAGAATGCTCGGAAGTGCTCAGATGATTCGCTTTATTCAACGCGACGAAATTACGCATCTTTTGTTATTCCAAAACATGATTAATTCCGTCCGAAAAGAGCGTCCCGATCTCTTTACGGACACACTTAAAGCCAAAGTTTACGAGATGTTCGAAAAAGCCGGCGAGCTGGAAATCGAATGGGGTAAATACATCACTCAGAACCAAATTATGGGCTTTACCGACGACATTATCGAAACCTATATTCACTACCTAATCGACGATCGTTTAAGCGCCGTCGGATTTGAGAAACGCTACAACGTCAAGCATCCGATCAAATGGGTCGACGACTTCTCAAAATTCAACGACCAAAAGACCAACTTCTTTGAAGGTAACGTCTCCAACTACAGTAAAGGAAGCCTCTCTTTCGATGATTTCTAATCCCACGCTTTGCGCCCTTCAGTTTGCATACGAAGGGCACTCTTTTGAAGAAAATTTTGCAACCCTCTCATCACTGCTATCGCAAACGCCCGAACACGGTATCGTTTTAGCGCCGGAACTCTGTTTAAGCGGCTACAGTTACGATCGTATGCACGAAGCGGCGGCATTTAGCCGTAATATGCTTCCCAAACTTGCCAAGCTCTCGCATTCGAAAACCTTAGGCCTCACGCTCATCGAAAGAAAAGAGAGCTGTTTTTTCAATACCTTTCATCTCTTTTGCAACGGGCAGCTCGTCTACACGCAAGCAAAAGCCAAACTCTTTGCATTGGGCGATGAAATGCGCTATTTTCACGCGGGTAGCCTCGAAGATATCCGTATCGTCCAAATCGAAGGAATAAAAATTGCTGTACTGATTTGCTTTGAATTACGATTCCCCGCTTTATGGGAACGGATCAAGGGAGCGGACGTGATTTTAGTCCCCGCGTATTGGGGCAAACAACGCAAAGACCATTTCGAAACGCTCAGCTCGGCATTAGCGATCGCCGACCAGTCTTACGTCGTGTGCGCTAATAGTTCGGACGATTCGATGGCGGCTTCTAGCGGGATTATTACGCCTTTCGGTGAAGCGTACCGCGACGATCGAAAAAGCGTTATTACGCACGCTTTTGATCGACGCGAAATTCAAACAATGCGACGATATATTAATATAGGATTGGCGTGAGTATGTCTCAAACGGCTCATTTTAAAGACAAAATTCGCTTTCAAAAAAACAAAAAAATGGCGGACGAAATCGCTAAAATTTTTCCCTTAAGCCCTTGCGTTTACGAGGCATTTTGCCAAAGCGAACGCGAACTGTTCGTGCCCCAAGGCATGGCGTTACACGCTTACCGACTCGATGCGCTTCCTTTAGCATCCAATCAATGGATCAGCTCGCCCCTCACGGTTGCCAAAATGACCGAAGCACTCACATGTCAAGGAGCCGATAGCGTTTTAGAAATCGGTTGCGGCAGCGGATACCAAGCATTGATTCTGAGTAAAGTCATTCGCCGCGTCTTTACGATAGAACGCATCGAACGACTTTTGAAAGAAGCCAGAGAGCGTTTTAAACTTTTGGGTATCTCGTCGATTCACACGCGCTTTGACGACGGACAAAACGGTTGGAGAGAGTTTGCTCCGTTTGATCGTATTTTGTTTTCCGCCTCAATCGCTCAAGTGCCTCAAAAAATTTTCGACCAGCTCAAAATCGGCGGTATTTTGGTCGCTCCTATCGAAAAAGGCGACCGACAAGTCATCATGCGTTACACCAAAACACCCAACGGCTTGAACAAAGAGACGCTTGAAGAGTGCCTCTTTGTTCCCGTCAAAGACGGTCGAGAGTTTTAATATTTTCGTACGATCTGTTTGATCAACAGTTGCGGCGTTACGAGCCCGCGGTAGTCGTTGCGCGAAACCGTAAATAAAATATCCACGCGATCGCCTTGTTTGACGCGTAGATCGTAGTTGAAAAAGATCGCCTCCAAGGCATTGCTTCCCTCTTGCAAAATCAGCTTTAAGTGTTGTGAATCTCGTCCGATCAAACGATCGACCTTCACCGAGATATTGCGCAATAAAAAGCTCGGTTTCGGGTTTTTTTGCCCGAAAGGCTCTTGATTCTCCAAAATTTCCAATAACTCGAAATCGATCTGATCGGCACTGATTTCACCTAAAAGATCGCTATCGGATTCCAACATCTCTTGGGTAAAATGCGCGCATGCTTGCTCTAAATTGTATTTAAACCGTTCCAAATTCCCAATTTCGATCGACACGCCCGCCGCACCCTTATGTCCGCCGTAACCGAGCAACATCGACTCTTGCGAGCGAATCAACTCTAAAATATCGACGTCTCCGACACCTCTCGCACTTCCTTTGGCTTTGTCGTCTTTGATCGAAAAAACGATAGCGGGTTTTTTAAACCGTTTGGAAAGCCGTGAAGCGACGATGCCCACGATACCCTCGTGCCACTCTTCGCCCCACGCCACGATAATGTTCGCTTCTTCGTTGACATGTAAAAGCGTCGACTCGAATAAAAGACGTTCTTCTTCTTTGCGCGCTTCGTTTAAGGAGACGATATAATCGAGTTTTTGTAAAGCTTCGTCCACATTGCGCGTTTTTAAAAACGTATAGGAAAATTTTGCGTCTTCCATACGTCCGGAGCTGTTAATGAGCGGAGCGATGAGAAACGAAATATCGTCCGCTTCTAAGGTCGCTTTGCCGAAATAACGTTTAATCGCCTCAAATGCGGCTCGTTTGGAGTGGTTGAGCTCGACAATGCCTTTTTTGACCATCACGCGGTTCATTCCGACCAGTTCCATCATGTCGGCAAGAATGGCGATGCACAAAAGGTCTAAGAACCCCGACAAATCGTACTCGATGCCCATCTCTTCTTTTAAGGAAGCGACCAAATACCATGCGACCTGTGCGCCGCAAATCTCGCAATGCGGAAAATCGCAATCTGCTTGCTTGGGGTTGACGATCGCAAAAGCGTCGGGCAAAACCGAAGGAACGCTGTGGTGATCGGTAATAATCAAATCGATACCGCGTTCTTTGCAAATCTGCGCCGCTTCCACCGCCGAGATACCGTTATCGACCGTAATAATCACCGAAACGTCGAGTTTTGAGACGATATCGGGATTGAGCCCGTATCCGTCCGTAAAACGATTGGGGATCACAAGCGTATACGCCACGCCGACATCGTCCAAAAATTGACTCAAAATCACCGAAGAGATGACCCCGTCAACGTCGTAATCGCCCACAATCGCAATACGCTCTTTATCGCGTATCGCTTGTGCGATGCGCTTGGAAGCACGTCCGATATCTTTTAAGGAGGAGGGTTTAGGGATTTCTCCTAAACGGGTACACCCGTCATTTTCAAACCGGCTTTGTAAAATCTTCCTAATCTCCTCTTTCGTGAGCAGGCTAGCCATTCGTTTGGCGCTGCGCCAAAGCGGCTTTTGCAAACGCACGTACGGTTTTATTGGGGTTGGTTAAACGCGACGTAAATTCCGGATGAAATTGCACGCCTAAAAACCACGGATGCCCTTTGAGCTCAACCGCTTCGATCAAGCCGTCGCTCTCTCCGCTAACAAGCAGTCCCGCTTTTTCAAACGCTTCGCGATAGACGGGATTGGCTTCGTAGCGATGACGATGACGTTCGCGAATCACGGAAGCACCTTCGTACACGTTGCGTAAGAGCGAGCCCTCTTTGGTTTGGCATTCGTATCCGCCCAAACGCATCGTACCGCCCAAAGGACTTTGTACGGTGCGAAGCTGCTTTTGACCGCTGGCATCGATAAACGAGTCGATCAAATAGATAATCGGATTTTGACATGTAGGATTAAATTCCGCCGAATTAGCGTCTTCAAGATGCAATACGTTACGCGCAAATTCAATCATCGCAAGTTGCATTCCCAAACAAATGCCAAGATACGGGATTTGATGTTCCCTTGCGTAACGAATCGCCGCCATTTTACCGACCACGCCGCGTTCTCCAAATCCGCCTGCGACCAAGATGCCGTCGACGTCGGAGAGAATATCATCGCACCCTTTCTCTTCAATCACTTCCGAATCGACCCAGCGAATTTTGACTTTCGCGTTGAGATGCGCTCCGGCGTGAATCAACGATTCGGTTAAGGATTTGTAAGACTCTTTGAGATCAAGGTATTTGCCGACAAAAGCGATCATCAGCTCGTCGCGAGGCGCAATGACGCGTTTGACCAACACGTCCCATTCGTCCATATGCGGCGTCAATTCGCCAAGCCCCAAAGTTTCCGAAATCGGCGTTAAGATGTTTTCTTTTAAAAAATTGAGCGGTACTTGGTAAATTGTCGTCGCATCCAAACATTCGATGACCGAATTACGCTCGACGCCGCACGAAAAGGCAAGTTTGTTTTTCAACTCTTTGGGAAGCGGATATTCGGAGCGGCAGATTAACATGTCAGGCGTAATACCGATACGGCGAAGCTCTTGAACGGAGTGCTGCGTCGGCTTGGTTTTAAGTTCGCCTGCGGCTTTAATGAACGGAACCAACGTTAGATGAATGTTCATCGCGCGTCCGCGTCCCAGCTCGCTTCGTAACGATCGAATCGCCTCTAAAAACGGCAAACCCTCGATGTCGCCGACCGTACCGCCGATCTCGACGATGAGAATGTCTTTGCCTTTGCCCGCCTCTTTGATACGGTTGGCGATTTCATCGACGATATGGGGAATAACCTGAATCGTCTTTCCCAAATAATCGCCTCTACGCTCTTTTTCGATGACCGCCGAATAAACGCGACCCGTCGTAAAATTGTTGGCTTGCGTGAGGTTCTCGTCCAAGAAACGTTCGTAATGCCCCAAATCCAAATCCGTCTCCGCCCCGTCGTCCGTAACGAAAACTTCACCGTGCTCGAGCGGACTCATCGTACCGGGATCGACGTTGATGTAAGGATCGGCTTTTAAAATGCTGACTTTAAAACCGACGTTTTTAAGGAGTGTAGAAATACTCGCCGCCGCAATACCCTTGCCTAAGGAGCTTAAAACGCCTCCCGTAATGAAAATATACTTCGTCTCATGGTTGGACATCATCGTTCCGCCTCATTATTTTTTAATACTCTGATTATAACTTACGGAAGCTAATAAAGGGTTTATCTTCTGTGAAACAAAGAAAGAGAAAAAGAGGGCGACGCCTTATGCAAAGCCCTGTATAAGGCGTCAAATCGAGTTATTTGAGTTTATCGTGAAAGTAATTGGTCGCTTCGACGAAGCCTTCGATCGAACCGCAGTCAAAGCGTCTGCCTTGAAATTTATAAGCGATAACTTTGCCTTGTTTTGCCAGCTCCAACAACGCGTCGGTAATCTGAATCTCGCCGCCTTTGCCGGGTTTAGTGTTTTCGATGACTTCAAAAATTTCGGGAATTAAAATATAACGTCCGATAATCGCCAAATTGGTCGGAGCATCTTTGGGATCGGGTTTTTCGACCATATTGGAGACGCGCAAAACCGAAGGGTTCCCGTCCACGATGCGACCGTCGATGACGCCGTATTTGTTGGTCTCTTCTTTGGGCACTTCTTCAATGGCGACGACGCAACAACGGTATTTTTCGTACACTTCAACCATCTGTTTCAAAACTGGATCGTCTTCGTTATTGTCGCACAAGTCGTCGGCTAAAATGACGGCAAACGGTTCGTCGCCGATCAGGGTTTTTCCCGTTAAAATCGCGTGTCCCAACCCTTTCATCTCGACTTGTCGCGTGTAGCTGAACGTACAATTGTCAATCAGGTTTCGGATCTCGGTCAAATAGCTCTCTTTGGACGTTCCTTTGATCTGATGTTCCAATTCGTAACTGACGTCAAAGTGGTCTTCAATCGCGCGCTTACCGCGTCCCGTAACGATTGCCATCGTGTCGATTCCCGCACTCACCGCCTCTTCGACGCCATATTGAATCAAAGGTTTGGTTAAAACGGGCAACATCTCTTTGGGCATTGCTTTGGTTGCGGGTAAGAAGCGCGTACCGTAGCCTGCGGCGGGGAAAAGACATTTTTTAACGGATTTAAGGTTATTGATTTTACTAAATTTCGAGATACCGGACACCGTATCCTCCTAAAAAATTAAATGTGAAATTTTAGCTTAATTTTGCTCTTTTTTTGTTGAGAGTGTAAAAATTAAACACGAAACGCTTCAACCTTTGGCATACGATCGGCTATCATATCTTTATCATACAAAGTACGTTATGCTCCTTAGAGCTCTTACAAAACGCTGAGACGTTTTGGAAGCAAAGTTCTCAAGACCCTTAAGCACCGGATTTTGTAAAAAATCTATGCCATATACGCCTTCTTTACCATAACACTTTTAAACCGCAAAGGCTTTGACATGTTAGAACGTTCGTATCGGTTGCTCGGCTCTTTTTGCATCATCGCATCGGTATGCATCGCCTTAAGCGTTGCGTTGGGAGTGCCCGTTTTTCTCGCACTTGGCTTGGAAGTCGGACTTTTACTCTCTTTCATGCTTGCGGCATACGTCAAAATGATCCGCCCGCTTTCTCAAGCGATTCGGTTGTTTAGCGACCTCAAAGCACGCGCGAAAAGCACACGGGAAAAAACAAAGCACTCTTTTAGCGCACTTGAAAAAGACGAACCTCTTATTCGAGAACTTCTGGGCGAGCCTTACGAACTCATCGCCTTGCTGATCGAGTTGAGCGAGCACTATTCCAACAGTGCCGCCCGCAATTCGATTTCGACGGCACGTTTGATGTTTTCCATCGACGCGATGTCTAAGAAATTGGAAGAAAAAGCTCATTCTATCGGTAAGATTTCCGAATCGGCTCAAAATATTTTTGAACATGTCAATCGCGTCAGCACCAACTCGCAAGACGCTTCTTCGTTTGCCAAACTCTCCATGAGCGAAAGTAAAAAAAGCGTTCAAGAACTCAGCGAGATTATCGCCAATATGGCGAATATCAATGCGCAAACCGCCGATGCTTCGCGCAAAGTTAACGAACTCAAAGAAAAATCGCTGAACATTCAAAACGTCACGACCGTCATCGACGACATTGCCGATCAAACCAATCTTTTAGCACTCAATGCCGCTATCGAAGCCGCAAGGGCGGGTGAACACGGTAGAGGATTTGCCGTCGTAGCGGACGAAGTACGCAACCTTGCCGAGCGCACGTCCAAATCGACCAACGAGGTGACGATGATCGTTAAGGAGATTCAACAAGACACGATCGACGTTTTTAGCAGCATCGAAGCCTTGCGTCATGAAGTCGATCGCGCGTCGCAAACGGTTCAAAGCGTGGGAGAGGAGATCAAAAACTTTATTCAAAACGCCGAAAAAATCGAAGAGCAAATCGATCGCATCGCGACAAGTTCGCATTACAACAGCGACCAATTGCTCACGATTCGCGATGCCATCGATAAAATCAGCGACCAGCTTGAATCGGGCACAAAAGAGATGAAGTCGATCTCGGGGCAAACGCAAGCCATCATCGGCAGTGCCGAAAGCGCACACGAAAATCTCAGCGCGTTTGCGATGGACGAGTACCACGAGCAGATGTACCAAAAATGCCTCGGTGCGAAAAAAGCGATCGAAGCGATTTTTGAAGAGGCGATTCAACGCGGTCAACTCAGTATCGACGATATTTTCGACACGAATTTCAAGCCGATTGAGGGTACCGACCCGCAAAAATTTACCAATCGCTACGACGCTTTTACCGATCAAGCGTTTCCCACCGTTGTCGATACGTTAATGAAAGAAAATAAGCAAACGCTTTTTTATGCCGTAGCCATGCACAAATCAGGATACATCTCTACGCATAACGCACGAGCACCGCTTAGCGGCGATTACCAAAAAGACCTTTTCCAAAACCGCTCGAAACGTATCTTTACCGATAGCGGCGTTCGCGGAGGCAATCACGAAAAACGCGTTTTACTGCAAACTTATATCCGTGAAAACGGCGATATTATGCATGATATTTCCATTCCGATCTACGTACGCGCTCGTCACTGGGGTGGATTTAGAATCGGGTATAAACCCAAAAGCTAGTCGGTTTGGTTTTCAGGTTTGATTAACGCGAGGAACGCTAGAATAATATCGAAATAGAATTGGTATTATTTATGGGGTCTAAAAATGTTCAACGCCTCCGCTAACCGCTCCTTATGGGATCAAAAAGCCAAACAGTATCCGCGCTTTTCTTTAAACCTCTCGGAGTTTCAACAGCGCATCTTTCAATCGCTCGCGCAAAACGGTATCGACTTTGAAGGGAAAACGCTTTTGGACGTAGGATGCGGTACGGGTGTTTACACGCTTCACTTCGCACACAAAGCCTTACATGTAAGCGCACTTGATCTCTCCCAAGAGATGCTAAACGTCCTCAAAGAAGACGCCGATCAAGCAAACCTTGGGGATAAATTCGACTTTTTTTGCGGGACGTGGGATGATTTTCAAACCGATCGAACTTTCGATATTTGCTTCTCTTCGATGTCGCCCGCGCTCCAAACGCCTGAACATATCGAGCGTTTTAACGCCCTTTCGTCACATGCGTGTGTTTATCTGGGATGGGCGGGAAAGCGCATCTCCGGTTTACTAAATCCCGTGTTTGAAGCACACGGACTAACGCTCAAGGCCCCGTTAGGCTCCGAATTGATCCTTCGGTGGCTAGAGCAAAATCGTATCGCATATGATGAACGTTATTTGGAAGATACGCGTTTACATGTAATGCCTTACGATAGAGCGTTGGAGTCGGTTTTATGGCATCTTCGCATCAACCGCACCCAGCCGGACATGCAAACCCTAAAGTCGATCATAACGTCGATGCAAAACGCAAACGGCGATGTCGCCTTTCAAACCACCTCAGGAGTGAAACTCATCTCATGGAAAAAATAATCCTTGCGTGCCTGCTTTTCGCTGGTACGCTTTTCGCTCAATCGTATACGGATATGCTCGGTCGAAACGTTGAAATCGGCACAACGTCCCGATTGGTTTTTTTAGGTCCGGGCGCATTGCGTTTGGGAACGTATTTGGGACTCAATACCCGTTTGGTCGGCATTGAAAAAATCGAAAAAGAGTCCTCCTTTTTATCGCCGTACCGTACGTTTATGAGCGCCGAAGCCATCGACAAACTTCCGTTAATCGGTCCGGGGGGTCCTGGTAAAATGCCCGATATGGAAGCCTTGCTGACGCTTCAACCCGACCTCATCGTCACTTCGTTCGTCGATCAAAACCAAATCGAGACGATCGCTTCTAAAACGCATATACCGATTATTGCCCTAAGCTACGGTGCGTCTTACGGCGGTACGGAAGAAAAAAATCTTGAAGAGGTCAAAAAGTCGCTTCTGCTCTTAGGGGAAATCACGCAAACGCTACCGCGCGCGCAAAGCCTCGTCGCGTTTATCGAAAATCAAGAAAAAACCTTACGTTCGCTTTCGTTGGAGAAAAAACGTGTTTACGTCGGCGGCGTAGGCTATAAAGGCGTCCAAGGGCTCACGAGTACCGAAGTGGATTATCCTCCGTTTGCGCTTCTCGGGCTCAAAAACTGCGTTTTTGAACAGACAAAACTCAAAGGGCACCGGTTTATCGAGTTAGAGGCTCTCTTGAAAAGCGATCCGGAAATCATTTTCGTCGATCTTTTCGGTCAAACCAAAATTCAAGAGGAGTACCAAGAACACAAAGCCTTGTATGATTCGCTAAGCGCGTACAAAACGGCACAGCTCAAAACCGTTTTAGGCTATAACTACTACAGCACCAATATCGAAAACCTCTTCGTCATCGCATGGCAAATCGCAAGCGGTCTAGGCGCCAAAGTCGAGGTCAAAGCCGAAGCGGAAAAAATCTACGAGGCGTTTTACCCGCAACACGGTGCGAAGCTTTTATCTCAATTGCAGTATCCGCCTTTATGAGTTTGCACCTTTTGTATCGCAAGCGCACGCTCAAGCGATTCGGACTTTTTGCGTTCTTGTCGCTGACGATTATCCTTCTGTTATGGCTCAATATGATTAGCGGAACGGGAGGTGTCGTCGTACGCGATACGCTCAAACTCATCGGTCTGGAGCCTTCCTCCGGAAGCTTTTCGATGATACTTTTTTCCATACGCTTACCGCGCGCACTCGCCGGATTGCTCGTCGGTATGCTTTTAGGACTCTCGGGGGCGGCGATGCAAGGCGTCTTACGTAACCCGCTCGCTTCGCCTTTTACCTTGGGCATTTCGCAAGCGGCGGGATTTGGGGCGGCATTTGCGATCATCGCGCTTAGTGCTTCCGACATTTCGACGCATCCTCTGTGGCTCAAACTCAATATCGCGCTTTTTGCCTTCGGCGCAAGCATCGTGTGCGCGCTACTCATCTTATGGATTTCGCATTTTGTGGGCATGATTCCGCACACTTTGATCTTGGCGGGCGTGGGATTGGGCTCTTTGTTTCATGCGGGAACGATGTTTTTACAATACTTTACCAGCGATATTAATGCCGCCGCAACGCTTTTTTGGACATTTGGAGATTTAAGCAAAGCCAACGCTATGACGCTTGGAGCGATGGTACTTTTTTTGATTCCTTCGCTTCTTTATCTCTGGGCGTCGCATTGGAAATTCGACGCATTGGCGTTTGGAGACGAAAACGCGTTTAACAAAGGCGTGGAAGTCAAGCGTTTTCGTATCGGCGTCATTCTTTTTTCGACGCTTTGTACCGCTATCGCCGTTGCCTTTTTCGGGATTATCGGCTTTATCGGGCTCATCGCACCGCATGCGGTACGTCTTGTCTTAGGAAGCGCGCACGGAGCGTTGATACCGCTTTCGGCTTTATGCGGCGGAGCGTTGCTTTTGGGCGCCGATCTCGCCGCACGTATGCTTTTGCATCCCGTAACGCTTCCGGTGGGCATTTTAACGTCGTTTATCGGTGCGCCGCTTTTATTATACCTTCTCGTATCGCAAGGACGCCGCCGATGAGCCTTTACCTTCACGATCTTACTTACCGTTTAAAAGATAAAGAGCTTCTCAAAGCCGTTTCGTGTACGGCACGCGAAGGCGAAGTCGTAGGGCTCATCGGTCCTAACGGAGCGGGCAAAAGTACGCTTTTAAAACATCTGGTAGGACTCATTCCCTCCCCTTTGGGTACCGTGATGCTAGACGACGTGGATCTGAGTCGTTTAAAAGCGGCGGAACTAGCACGCTATATCGCCTACGTCTCTCAATTCAATACGCCCTCGCAAGCGACGACGTTGGAAGTTTTGGAACTCGGACGTCGTGCCCACAGCGGAATCAAGCTTTCGCGAACCGATAAACGCCTCATCGCGCAAAGCATCGAGCAATTTGACCTTCTTGCGCTTCTTGAGATGAGCGTCACCGAACTCAGCGGCGGCGAACGTCAAAAAGTGATGATTGCATCGGCATTATTGCAAGAACCGAAAATTTTACTGTTGGACGAGCCGATCTCACACTTAGACCCTAAAAACCAACTTGAAATGCTTCTAGCCATCCATCGACTGACGCGTGAAAAAGGGCTTATAACCTTCATCGTTCTGCACGACATTCAACACGCCGTTCATTACACCGATCGCCTTTTAATGCTCAAACAAGGCACGTTACTGCACGATATTGAGACCTCGCATATCCAAGCTTCAATGCTCGAGGAACTCTTTGAGGTCTCCGCATCCTTACATGTCAGTGAAGGGCATACCTTCGTTTATTACGGACATCACCATGAATCTATCGCTCAAGGACACCGTCACTAGGGCTTTGGCGCATAATAATATTTGAATTTGTTAAAAATATTATTTATAATTTATTTGTATTACAGCTTAATTAACCTATAGTAATACGAATTATTTTAAAAAAATACGTGTTATTAAAGGGGGGAGTTTTGAAACACAAGCATTGGCTAAAGGTATCGTTTGCCGCTTTGAGCCTTTCGACGCTTTACGGTGTCGATCTCGAAACGGTGGAAGTGGAAGCGGAACGTCTGATTAATCCGACCAAACAAGCGGGAGAAAGCGTCTATACGGGCAGTGAAGTGACGCAAAAAGGCATAGAGATTCAAGGCGTCAAGGCAACGACGAGCGTTTACGAAACCTTATCGATTTTACCGGGCGTTAGCGTCGAAAATGTCGATAGTAGCGGTCTTGCGATCGAACAAAGTACCGTACGGATGCGCGGCGTTAGAAGTTCTATGGGCGCATTGACGGTAGAGGGCGTTCCCAATTACGGCGGAAATCCCATCGGACCTAGAGATTATCTCTACGATATGGAAAATATGGAATCGCTTTCGATCTATAAAGGCGGCGTTCCTTCGGATATCGGCACGGGGGTAGGTTCCAGAGGCGGTGCGATTACGTTGCATCCCAGATGGGCGCAAGAAGCGTTCGGCTTTGACCTCTCGCAAACGATCGGGAGCGATCACTATACGCGAAGTTATTTTAGGCTCGATAGCGGTATTCTCAATGAAAGCGGTACGCGTGTCTCAGGAGCTATCTCCTACGCGCAAGCCGACAAATGGCGAGGAGACGGCGACTTAGGACCTAGAGTCAACGCCAACTTCTCTCTCGTCCAACCGATCGGTGAAGCGACGACGCTTAAATTGTGGTACAACCATAACGATCAAGACCAAAATTTATACCGACCGCTTTCGTATGCGCAAACCCAAAATCTTAAAGCCAACTACAACGTCGATTATAACAAAGCCTTGACGGGAAGCGCGGCGCAAGATATTTACTACTACGACTACAACAAAGGCGAATATCAAAACGATGACCTGATAGCGATTTTAACGCATTCGTTTAACGATACCTACGCCTTAAATCTGAAGCCCTACTACTCCAAGGAAGACACCGAAATATACCAAGGCGTTACCAGTAACGGAGGAAGGGTTCAAAAACGCGTTCGCGACATCGAGCGTTACGGTATGATGAGCGAACTTGAAGCCCGTTACGACCTGTTTAAGGCGGTGGTCGGCTATCATTTCGAAAAATCGCTGATGGAAATTTCAAGCGAAAACTACGCCATCACCTCTTCGGGGCTCTCGTATCGAGGGATGGGCGTCGTCGGTACTTCGGGCGACACCTATCTTCATAGTCCTTACCTCAAACTCTCCGGAAACGTCGGCGACTTTAGTTGGCAAGGCGGATTAAAATATTTTCGTTTCGAAGATGCCGACAGCTTAGGCTATACGACAAGCACTTCCGCACCTTACGGACTGGTTAGGGCAAGCGATTTGGATCGAGACGGCGAAACCTATTCGATCGTTTTACCGACGTTTGGCGTCTCATATAATTTCGATGCCGCATGGCAAACGTATGCCAATTACGGTAAAAGCTTTATTCGACCTTACTCGTACATGCCGATCATGAACACGTACAATACTTATCGCACGCAGTTTCAAGCCGCAGGAGTAAGCGTTCAAGACCTTTTCGACGGATACGATCTTGAGAAATCGGATAATTTCGACGTAGGCGTACGTTACAAAAACGATAGCTTCGAAATTGCGCCGACCTTGTTTTACGGAAAACACAAAAACCTTCTGACCAATGTTTCCGATAGCAGGGTACTCTCGGGCGGTTTACCGATTAGCTATCAGCAAAATATCGGGAAAGCCACCAGCTACGGTATCGAGACGGAAATCAACGCTTTTATTAACGACGAATTAACGTTTTTCGTCAATCCGACCTATGTACACTTTACTTACGACGAGGATATTAGTTATCAAGGCACGACGCTTAACGCCAAAGACAACCAAATCGTCGATACGCCCAAATGGATGGCGAAAACGGGTATAATATATAAAATCGGTCGTTTCGAATTTATTCCTATGGCACGGTATTTAGGCGAGCGCTACGGCGATGCGGGCAATCACGATAAAATCGACGATTGTTGGCTATTCGACGCTCAGTTTGCTTATACGCAAAAGAATTTTTACGATAAAGCGACACTTAGGGTTGCGCTGGAAGTGGATAATATTTTCGATAAAGAATATGTATCGGCTATCAGTGCTTCGGACGATACGCGAGCAGGTGCGGCAAGTTATTACCAAGGCGCGCCCAGAAGCGTGATGTTAACGGTAGGAGTACATTTCTAATGCAACAATTATGGGAAAAATGTATCGCATTTCACGGACACGCATGTCCGGGACTTGCCATCGGATTTCGTGCATCGCAAGCCGCTCACGAGTGGTTGGGGATGGTAGGATTTAGCAAAGACGAAGAGTTAGTATGCGTAACCGAAAACGACGCCTGCGGAGTGGACGCGATTCAAGTGCTTTTAGGATGCAGTTTCGGCAAAGGCAATCTCATCTACAAAGATACGGGAAAGCAAGCGTTTAGTTTTTTTGATCGCAAAAACGGCAAAAAAGGGCGTATCGTTTTTAAACGCCCTTTCGGTCATACGATCGATCGCGCGAGCATGCAAGAGTTGATCTTAAACGCGCCGCTGGAAGAGCTTTTTACGCTCAAAGAGCCGACGTTTGAGCTTCCCGAATCGGCACGCTTGTTTGCTTCGGAAGTATGCGAAGTATGCGGCGAGAGCGCGCCGGAGCATAAAATGCGCTTGCAAGAGGGGAAAAAAGTTTGCTTGGATTGTTTTAAAGCCTATTCGCGCGGATGGAATTGATGGACGCATTAAAATTCTGGATCGATTATGCGATTTTCGGTATTTTAGGGGTGATGAGTCTTCTGGCTCTCACCTATGCGTTGGAGCGTTTTTTCTTTTACCACAACATCGATGTAACGCCTTACCGCGATATCGACACGCTTGAAACCGATCTGACGCGCAACCTGACCGCCTTATCGATTATCAGCTCCAATGCGCCTTATATCGGGCTTTTAGGCACTGTATTAGGCATTATGGTCACGTTTTACGACATGGGAAAATCCGGCAATATCCAAACCGATACGGTCTTAACCGGACTCTCGCTTGCGCTCAAAGCCACGGCACTCGGCTTAACGGTCGCTATTCCGACGCTTATGGCCTATAGCGCATGCTTGCGCAAATGCGACGTTTTGAGCGCCAAGTGGAAGGCATCGCGTGCGGCTTAAACGACCCGAAGGGCTCAATATTATCCCTTTTATCGACATTATGCTTGTTCTTTTGACGATTGTCTTAACCCTTTCAACGTTCATCGCCCAACGCACCTTAGAGCTTAATTTGCCTAAAGCGACGCAAAGCAGCACGCCGTCTCAAAAACAAGCCTATACGATTACGCTCTTAGACGACCAAACGATTTTATGGCAAAACGAGCCGCTTCCTTTAGAAAATCTCGACCAAAAGCTTGACATGTTAAACCCGCAAGACACGTTAATGCTTCAAGCCGACGAGCAGAGCCGTTTCGGACTGTTCGTGACGCTCTTGGATCGCCTTAAAGCACGCCGTTTAGAACACCTCGACATTGCGGTACTCCCTCGATAACATGTACCTCAAACGCGCTTTTTTACTTTCATTGTTCTTACATGTCAGCGTCGCAATGCTTTTAATATCGTTTTTTACGCTCCGTGCCAAACCGAGCGAACCCCTGAGACAAGAGCGTTTTCACATCTGCCTAACGCCGCAACAACCGACGCCTACACCCGCCGTACCCCAAAACGTACCAAACGTCGTCGAAGAGCCTAAAGCCGAAACTCACCCGTCGCAACCGTCTTCTAAACCGACTCCGCCCAAGCCTAAGCCGATCGCAACCGTTGCTCCGACACCTGCCCTAAGTGCGCCGCACGAGACGCCGCACGAAGAAGCGCACCCTCTATCCGCAGAAACTACTACGGAAGCTTTGATGCCTAAACCTCTCAAGCATACGACCGATGCGCAGGAAAACCAGATTGCGCACAAGATTCAAGCGGCACTTTTAGCGGCAAAAACGTATCCGAAAAGAGCCCAACGTGCGGGAATGGAAGGTGCCGTCGCTTTATGCTTTATATGGACGAGTGCAGGGGTAAAAGAGGCTCACGTCTGCCAAAAGTCAAAGTATGCGCTTTTAGACGAACACAGCCTTGAGACGTTAAAACAGGCTTCAGAAACATTTCCGAGCGTCGAATCGCCCGTGGAAATTCGTATTGTTTTGAGTTATACGCTTAAATAATTACGCCTGAGGATCGTACGCTTCGCCGAGCATTTCACGCATTTTACGCTCCATACGCTTTTCAAACGCCTCGTTGGAAGGAGACGCTTCATTGGAAAATTTGGCTTTTCCGTAAAGCACGCATCCACGATCTCCGGGATCACACTCTTTGCGAATAATGTCGCAAACGCCCTCGACGTCGTGAGGGCACGTCCAACCGCCTCGGTTCATGAAACCATCCTTACATGTAATGTTTCGCAAGCACGCTGATGCCGCCTACGATAAATTGCACCGCTATCGCTCCGACGATCAAACCCATCAAACGACTCACGATCTTTTGTCCCGTAATGCCCAAATAATGACGGATATAAATACTGTTTTTAAACGCAAGATAGACGCTAAACGCCACGATAAGATACGCGATAATCAACGCCGCAAGGGAAGCGACGCTTTCGCTATGCCCGCGTAAAATGATAATCGTCGCAAAAATTCCAGGCCCAAACGTAATTGGAATACCCAAAGGAATAACCGAAAATTCATCGTTTTTGATGGCTTCTTCGCGCTCTTCTTCGGTTTGATTTTTCGACTCCATAGAGCCTTGAACCATTTTAATCGCCGTCAGCAACAAAATAATACCGCCCATGACTTTCAGCGAATCGATCTCAATACCGAAAAGGTTGAGTAAAAAATTACCGCTTAAAAGTACAACGAAAAAAGCGACGATAATCGTCATCGTCGCTTTAGCCGCAATTTTATCGATATGCGCTTTGGTCGTATTTTGGGGCAAAAGCGAAAGCATAATCGCACTGACGCCCAAAGGATCGACGATCGCCATCATCGTAATGGTATGTTGCAACAAGAGGTTGAAAAAATCCGCCATTACGCCTCTTCGGTACGAAGAACCGCGCCGCTACTGGCGTTGGTCACCAATTGGCGGTATTGTTTTAACCAGCTTCCTTGAATCGTCTTGACTTTGGGTTTAAATGCCGCTTTACGACGTGCCAATTCCGCTTCGCCGATGAGTGCTTCGATGCTGTACGCATCAACGTCGATTTGAATCGTATCGCCGTCTTGAAGCAGTCCGATTAACCCGCCCTCGGCAGCTTCGGGACTAACATGTCCGATGCTAAATCCTCTGGTTGCGCCCGAAAAACGCCCGTCGGTAATCAATGCCACGTCGGCACCCAATCCCATACCCATAATCAAGCTGGTAGGAGAAAGCATCTCTTGCATTCCCGGACCCCCGCGAGGACCTTCATAACGAATCACGACCACGTCGCCTTTTTTAACTTTACCGCCCACGATGCCCGAAAGTGCCTCTTGTTGCGAATCAAAACAAACCGCTTTACCGATAAATTGGCGACCGCCTACGATACCCGCCGTTTTAATGACGCATCCCGCTTGTGCCAAATTGCCGAACAAGATTGCCAATCCGCCCACTTTTGAGTACGGATTTTCCAGCGTATGAATGACCGCCGTATCTTTAATTTCCGCCGTAGCAATACGTTCGCCGATCGTCTCTCCCGTCACGGTTAAATTGTCCAGATGCAAAATACCGTTATCGCGTCGACTGACCTCTTTCATAACGGCATTCATGCCGCCCGCTTTGTTGATGTCTTCCATATGAACGGTCGAAAGCGAAGGCGAAATTTTTGCGATATGCGAAACGTTTTTACTAATCTCGTTAATATCTTTAATCGCAAAATTAACGCCCGCTTCTTTGGCAATGGCTAACATATGAAGAACCGTATTAGAGCTTCCGCCCATAGCCATATCGATTGCAAACGCATTGCGAACGGCTTTTTCGTTCAAAATATTTTTCAATTTAAAACGATCGTCAAGGGCAATTTCACAGATACGTTTGGCCGCCTTGCGTATTAACGCTTCGCGTTCTAGTGTGAGTGCCGGAATCGTACCGTTACCGGGAAGGGCGATGCCCATGGCTTCCATCAACGTATTCATACTATTAGCGGTAAACATCCCCGAACACGAACCGCCGCTTGGACAGGCATTACACTCGATATCTACCAATTCTGCTTCGCTAATATCGCCTTTTTCGAACTTTCCGACGGCTTCGAAAGCAGAGTTTAAATCAAGCGGTGCGCCCTCTTTCGTATAACCTTTTTTCATCGGTCCGCCGCTGACGAAAACCGTCGGAACGTTAACCCTCAACGCGCCCATAATCATACCCGGTACTATCTTGTCGCAATTGGGAATACAAATCATCGCATCCAACATATGCGCATTCATCATTGTTTCAATCGAATTGGCGATCAACTCGCGGCTCGGAAGCGAATACAGCATCCCGTCATGTCCCATTGCAATCCCGTCGTCGACGCCGATCGTGTTAAACTCAAACGGAACGCATCCGTTTTTACGAATCTCGTCCTTAATGATCACGGCGTACTCATGCAAAAAGAAATGCCCCGGAATAATATCGATATACGAATTGGCTACGCCGATAAACGGTTTGTTAAAATCTTCGTCTTTAAGACCCGTTGCCCGAAACAAACTCCGATGAGGTGCTCTGTTATACCCTTTTTTGACTTGATCGCTACGCATCAATCTTCCTTAAAAAATTTTTTAAATTATAGCAAAACCACCCTAAAAAAATTTGCCTTTCACAAATTTAACGAAGATGACTTTACATTTTTCAAAAAAACTGCTATACTCTCATCTCTTTTTTAAATGCGGGAATAGCTCAGTGGTAGAGCACGACCTTGCCAAGGTCGGGGTCGCGAGTTCGAACCTCGTTTCCCGCTCCATTTAGTTTTTTTAAAAAAGAAATGCGTTGCCCGGATGGCGAAATTGGTAGACGCAAGGGACTTAAAATCCCTCGGGAGTTTTTCCTGTGCCGGTTCAAATCCGGCTCCGGGCACCACCTGATTTAAGAATTCGGTGGCGATATAGCCAAGCGGTAAGGCATGGGCCTGCAAAGCCTTGATCCCCGGTTCAAATCCGGGTGTCGCCTCCAAAATTTGCAAATATGTTTCTTCGTCTCGGGAGATGGCAGAGCGGTTTAATGCGGCGGTCTTGAAAACCGTTGAGGGTAATACCTCCGGGGGTTCGAATCCCTCTCTCCCGGCCACTAATCCTTAAACTCTTTTAAAACTCCCATTTTATCGACACTTTAAAGCAATTTAAGAAAAATCAAAAAAGCTTCTTTCCAACCTATTTCCAACAAAACCTATCTAGCAATTCAATATTTTTCTTAAAGAACCTATTACGATCCATTCAATAACTAATTAATCTATTGACCTTTGTGTACCATTTTTGATACAATTCAACTATGAAAATGAAAAAAATCACTTCGATATTTTATGAAACAAGTAACGGAAATAAACCCGTTAGAGAATGGTTGTTATCTCTTGCCAAAGATGATCGAAAAATCATTGGTGAAGATATTAAAACTGTAGAGTATGGATGGCCAATAGGTATGCCTACATGTAAGGGGCTCGGTAAAAAGCTTTTTGAAGTGAGAAGCAATATATCAGACAAAAGAATTGCAAGAGTTATATTCGCTGTTATCGACGAATACATGGTACTGCTGCATGCGTTTATTAAAAAAACGCAAAAGACAGAAAAAAGCGATCTTGATTTAGCTTTAAGTAGATTAAAGGATATAAAATGAAACTACAACCAAATATGAAAAGTGATTTTGATGAATTTTTGAGAGAAGAAGGCATCTATGAAGAAGTTAATGATGCCGCTATTAAAAGAGTCATTGCTTATCAATTAGAACAAGAAATGAAAGTTCAAAAAATTTCTAAAACAAAACTGGCACAAATGATGCACACAAGCAGGGCTGCGGTTGATCGATTATTAAGCCCCTCAAACGAATCATTAACGCTTACAACATTAATTTCTGCTAGTCAAGCTCTAGGCAAAAAACTAGCGATTTCTCTCGTTTAAAAGATAGGGGAAATTCCCCTATCTGAACACTATACTCTAACCTCCCGATAATATTTTTCGATATTCTCACTTTGAAGATAATTTTCTTTTCTAATCGGTAATTCTGCTCTTGGCGTATACCCTTTGTACAAAATTCGTTTCGACGGCACAAACGTGATATGCTCATAATTTTGGCCTAGCGATTGAAACAAACTGGTATTTAGCAGATCCGATTCTTCAATTTGGTAATTTTTACGATTTAACGGATCCGCGACAAGTTGCTCTCTAATCTGTTCTTTTCTATAACGTACTTTACCGATCGTACTATTGATTTTTTTGAGTGTATACTCATCCACTCCTTGAAATAAAAACCAATATGCAGCCGAGTTTAACATCTTTTGCGTAATCCCTTGGGCACTATCTGATTTACTGCTTTGCTCCGGAAAATATTGCACACCTGGAAGCAAACAGCCGCCTTTACTTCTAATCCTGGTATGTAACCCTTCGATTGTTTCACTATCCAAGTTCTGAGCAAAAGAGAGGTACTCATCAAGAGCAAAGAGAGTGAGAGAGGTTTTTTGATCTTCCTGGCTTAACATGACGGCCGTCAAAGCGGCCAAAAAGCCGGTAAAAAATGGGGTAAGTTTTGAGCGCTGATCATCCCTCGAGAGTAAGAAGAGCTTGCAGCTCTTACGAGAGAGATACTCTTTAATCGTAAAAGTAGGGCTGCCATTTTGAATACAAAAATTCATATAGTCGAAAAACTCAAACGTTAAATGCATCGTACTAGCAACATCCGCTTCACTACGTCTTTCATGATTTTGATTTTCTTCAAAATACTCTTTGAGCTGCTGAATAAAAAGATCAAACTGCTCATTCGATGAAAGTTCACTGTTGTTATAAAGAATATCGTTAAAAAGCTTCATATAACGTTGTTTAGAACTTGCACTAAAGAAGTCTTTTTGTGTGCCACTTAACGCATTGAATAGATTGGTTAAAAAGATCTCCGTCACAAAAGGACTCGTCTTAGCTTCCTCAAAAGGATTCCAAATATGACTTCGTTGATCATACGGATTTAGGATAATATCTTTCAACACACTATAATGCTTTTGCACAAGATCACCTTTGGTATCATAAGCAACTACACGATCGAACTTATCTTGTGCAATAATAGAGTGATAAAATTCTGTTTTACCTGATCCCATACCACCAAATATAATTCCTGATTGCGTAAAATCTACCGGATCTGCATAACAATCAAAATCATTAAATTTACTAGCCAAGCCATAGACTGGCGACAAACGATATAAAACGCTACGATCAAATCGAAACTGATCCAGGAACAATTCACCTTTTGACATAATTTCTTTAACACGCTTTGAAGCCGTCCATCGATTGCCTTCCGTTTGCTCATAGTAATTGGGATAGCTTCCCATAACCCACGCCTTATCATCAAAGATACGTCCGTTAATCGATTCTTGTCTTTTAAAAATAAATGCCCAAATTAGATACTCCACAATACAAAGCAACACAAATACTGCACCACCTGGTATAGGAAGGTTCTTTTGAAACACCCATAAAGCACCGGCATTAAACATGACACATAATAAAATTGCTGACATTTTTATCTCCTTTCTCGTGATTGTGTTATGGATTGAGCTGCTTTTTCGCACTCATTTTTAAGTAAGATATTTTTCATTTGATCTTTGCCTCGAGTGCTTTCAATCTCTCGTCTATCTCTTTTAAATACGCCAAAATGTCGGCTAAGATCTGCGAGTGCAATTTTGAGCTTTGTGCAATAGTCTCCCAGTATTGAAAGAGTTGATCCTCTTGATATTCTTCGTTCTTTTTGCTCATTGAATGTCCTTTCGTAGTTATGATTTGTATGTGCCTCATGCTGCATTGCCGACCTAAAATAATATAGGGTACTTGTTTTAATTTGTGTTTTTTGTGTATTCTCCTTGAGTGTTGCTATGCTGTTGGTATAGATTAAGGCATCACGTTTTGCCCTGGTAATTTGCACGTAGAAACGGTTTAAATTGGACATTTGTGCATTTGTGAAAGCAATAACCTTACTGGTTGTTTGCCCTTGGCTTTTATGCGCTGTAATCACGTATCCATGATCGATATAAGGATACTTGGAAGCATCAAACGCCAACTCTTTATTTCCCTTTTGCACTTTGATGATATTCCCATGAATGGCTTGGATCACAGCAGCCTCACCATTTCTAAACTTGAGGTTTCGATTGTTTTTTGTAAAAACGATTTTGTCGCCGATACCAAACGCTTTTTCTTTGATAGCAAAGGTTTGAATCGCTTGAGCGTGAGCTTTGCTTAGATCAATTTTGATCCTTTGTTCATCTTTGGTAACAGTGAGCGTATTGGATGGATGATCAATCGCGGTGATCATTGCTTCTTGCCCGGCACTAAATCCTTGAAACGCATTTTGCGCAACAACAATTTGGCCTACTTGGTAATTGCTCGAGTAGTGTTTTTCAATCTCGCTAAGATTGATTGCCTCTTTGATCGATAACGGTTGAGATTGTGTTACTTCTTTCTGAGCGACGAGATCTGCTCGAATTAACTCGTTTAAAGCTCTACGATTCGCGTTCGTGTCAACCAGAAGTAATGTATCATGACGATCTTTGAGGTATTCGTTTTTTATCTTCATAAGATCCGTCGTTTCATGAAGTCGTTGATGCTTTTCTAAAATGCCAAATGCCTCTTCCAAATCCTTGCTCTTGATAGACGAATAAAGCGATCGCATCAATTCTGTTTGCGCACGCTTATTTTCTGTCATTTCAACGATGCGAATATCACTTTGCTTTTGAAGCTGCGAAAACATATTGCCAGCACCTAGAGATTGGAACTGCTTTTGATCACCGATAAACACAATTTTCGAATGGTTTTCTCTAGCAATTTTGCATAAGTGGTGCATCTGCAATGAACTGACCATTGAAGCTTCATCAACGATATAAACCATATTCTTTTCTGCCGGTGGATTCACAAAAAAAGCGTGTAACGTCGTAGATGGAATACCACTTTCACGCTCAAGTTCTTCACTTGCTTTCCCAGTAAAAGCGAGTCCTCGTAGATTGCTACTTTGTTTTTGACTCTCGAGCGTTTCTCTAACGGCTCTCAGCATAAACGTTTTACCAGTGCCAGCATCGCCCTGGATCACTGAAATAGCCTCATTGCTTGTGAGAATGTGTGTATACGCTTCTTGTTGTCCTTTTGTGAGGCTATAAGGCGTATGGCTTAGATACTGCTCCACGCGTTGTGTAGAGATCAAAGGATCTGTGCGGTTTTTTGCCATTTCAACAATCTCGAACTCCTTTTGCAAAAGCTCCGGTGTCGAATAAGCATTTTGATCCAGTTGCACAATCGATCGCTCATTTACATGATCATCAAAAGCACTCTGCATAGCACTAAGTGAATGCTCGCCTAACGAAAGCTTCATTGCGTTTTTCATCACATCTTCACGGTTAAACACACTCGTCTTTTCGCTTTGAATACGAATCGAAAGATCCACCGCATCTTTAGCCGCTAATTTTTGCTGTTTTGAATGTAGCTGCGAACTATTAAGCTGATTGAGATAGGTCAAATCTTTACTGGCAAGAATGGTTTTGGCTCTTTCGATATTGTTGGATTTAATGACACTGCGATCAGCGTTTTTATCTTTCACGTTTCGGCTACTGGTTGTTGCCATCTCTTTGAGCTTTTCTTCCTCGAGACCAGGATATTGCTTTTTTAGCTCTTCGTATTTCTCAAGGACTTGCTCACGACGTTGTGAAAATTCACTGATCAACTCTTTTGAAACACCTTGAATTTCAAAGAATCCCTCTTTGGCATTCGTAATCTCGATAGCGAATCCTTGCTCTCTAAGATTTTTGGACAATTCGTTGCGATACGTCTGGCCTAAAAACATCTTGTGCGTAAAGAGTTGATCATTGTGCAATGCTCGCCATTCACCGTTCTCCTTTTGCGTTGCATTGACAATAAAGCAATGCGTATGCAATGACGGATCATTTTCACGACTGGTATCATGCTGAAATTTAGCAATGATGAGATTACCGGTAGAAATTGCTTCTCTATGTCCGTCCTTTTGTTCTCTCGTTTGCGCATAATGATCTTCTACAAATGATAGTGTCGTTTGCACCGCTTGATCATGTGCTGCACGTATGAGTTGATTGGTACGTTCATCGCCTAATTCACACAAGATCGATGCAGATTTTGGAGCGGAAAAAGTTAGATCCGTTCCCGCTCTTTCACTGATATCAACAAGAGTGCGTTCTTCACTTGGATGAATACCGTAACACAATCTCTCAAACTGTTTAATATCAATTTCACCGCTCAAGCCTAAATGTTTAGCACCTTTGCCAGCCCAAACGCTTGTCTCTTTGTCTTGCTGATAATAGTTTTGATCTTTCGCATGATAATGAGCTGCTTGTGCGCTATTCATATTTGCAATTGAAAGCATTTTTACCTCTTTTTTCTCTTTGTTTCACCTCGTGCCATTAACGTGGCGTTGGGTGTGAATGCTTTCAGGGTTTCCTCTTGGTTACTTCTTGGTAGCACGAGGTTACCTTTGACTTACATCTCGGTTACGCTGAGTTGCACTTGATTACATTCGGTTACTATTGGTTGCCTCACGGTTACATACGGTTGCATTGTCCTTATAAAAAGCCTTTGAACTTATCTTCCAAACTCACTTTCGGCGTTTCACTTTTTTCCGCTTGTATTGGTTTATCTTGAGCTGTTTTGCTTGCCAAAAACTTCTTTACGCTTTGCCTTGAGATCTCAATATCTCTTACGTCACGTAAATATTCCGCAATTTGAGTCAAGGTGTAATTTAAACTCACAAGCTTTTGAATTTCATCTCGATAAGGCTCGAGAGATGAAACACGCTTTAAGGGCGTGTTCTTTGCGATCCAATCCTCGTACTTCATACTTGCTCTCCCAAAATGATACTTCTAAGCTGTGCGATCGCTTCGCTTTCGAGGTACGCCTTTGCATTACGTGAGATTTTCCAATTGCGGTAAATCTTGGTCATCTTGTCTTTATCGCCTTTGGTTTTTACCTTTGCATAATCCAGGATCTCTTTTTGGTTGTATTGGCTTGCGAGTAGGGCAAGATCTTTGATCGTCTCTTTATTGCGTGAAGCGGCATAACTAAATAGTGGGCTTTTAGCGCAAATAGCAAAATGTGTAAACGTAGATGAGATATCCGGTATCTCAAAGTCCTCGTTACCTTTAACAAACATGAGATGATCTGGATCACTTAGATCTGCATTATTTAACACAACGAGGATCTTCGCTTCACTTGGTAAAACGTTATACGTATCGACTAAGTTTTTAAGCTGAACGAAATCCGGCATAAAAGGGATAATAAACAGCGTATCTGCGATCAAGTCTTGATCAATAAACGAGTGGATCACTCTGAGTGAGTCATCACCACCACCGGCATCAATCACGCTGATCTTGTCCTCATCCAACATATTAGTGACAACCAGTTCCTCAAGTTTTTGTGTACCCTCTGCGATATTCAAAGAGGTGATCTTACCTTTGAGGATTTGCGTATTTAAAAACGCCGTCGTCGTTTTATTGTTATTATCGATCTCGATGATCTCAAAATTTCTATCCGCTAAAATGGCCGGTAAAACGTGAAAGGCGAGGGTGCTTTTTCCTACGCCGCCTTTGGTATTAATAATTGCGATATTTTTCATGGTGTTCTCCTTAATGAACGAATTGATAGATAAGATTGAGAAGCGGTTTATTGGCCGCTTCAAACGCTATAAAAACAATGCTTGTCGCAAGTGCAGAAAGGCACGTGGAAGCAAAGACGATCTTCAACGTGGAACGTTCTTCATACTTTCGCTTTTTTAGATCCTTAGTGACGCTTTCAAGCTCCGCCACCGAGCCTAATAAATAGGCTTGAATAGTTTTTACTTGAATTTTCTCGGCGATTAGCGCACCAATCCCATCAATGCTCTTTTCGACTTTCGAAAAATCATTCGTCGTTTTTTCAAAGACTTTAGAGGCACGGTTAAATGCCGCTATATGATCCTCGAGCGTAGATAAAACGATCTGCGCTTCCTCAAAAAATTGGTACGTTTGCTCTGCTGTTTCCGGTTTCATCATCTACTCCTTAGTACAAGCCACCAGGCCAAAAGATCTTCCATGCGAAAAACCCTAAAATATGACCGATACCACTCAATAACCAAAACCAATGTTTGGTAACCATATATCCCTTGATCTCATCAAAATCCTTAATACCGGCATCAAAGATATGCGCCAGAATCATCACAGTAAACGCAAGTATGATCCAATAGCCGTACATCAAAAGTAATGCGCCTACGTCATTCGGCACGATTAAATGAGGTACATCAATAAGTTTTTTGGGATACCACGCTAAAAAAGCAAAGACGGGTATCGCCCAGGTCGCTGACTTTAAAAATGTCTCAATGACTTTATTGCCTTGTAGTTTTTGCATTTCGTACTCCTTATTTTTTATACAAGAGATTGTCTCTCAAGCTTACTCGAGATCGGTTCGAGGAAGTCACCAACGTTATTGAGTCCTACCATTTTAATCACGTGACCTGGTGCGGATAGGATTACCTTCCACATAAGATAAACCGCCGCAAACGATGAAACGATTTTGATAAGTCCTAGTGAAAGTTGCAATACCATCGCCACGAAAAAACTCTGATTGATTGCGTCCAGTAAGTAAAATTGCTCTGAAGCGAACATGATAAATATATCCATGCAGAGGTAGTACAAAAAGAGTCCTAAGTAGATAAAGATAACAAGAAGCACCGGTTTAAAAAAGATCACGATACCGGTGACGAGGTACTCACTAATTTTGTCCGTCTTGCGCATCGTCACGGCGTAGGCAACAACAAACGGTGTGATAAAGAAATATTGCGTTAATTCAAATAGCCATCCAACGACGGCCAAAATCGAGGCAATCATTGACGTGATTAAAGGAATATATTTCAAAATCAATCCCACGAACATAGCCGCCAAAACAAGGCTTGCTAGTTGAATCGTCGCACCACCGCCACCTTTGGAAATAAACGAAAATGCTTTTTCGCCTAGTGGTGAAAAGAACGTTGCGATAAACGTAATCATCTCAGCACCACTGCCGATGATTGAATTAAAAACCTGAAAGACAGAATTTACGCCCGGCAAAATCATATAAGCCATTTTTGCCATAACCGCACCGAACAAACTACCACCCGTTGTTTTGATCTTCTCAAGTAAGCTTTTCTCTTCATCACCGGATGCGTAAGCATCACGGATCTTCTCTTGATTGCTATTGCTTTCTTGATCTTGAGTAATGCCGCTTTTAGCAACTTCTACAAGTGGCATCATTTCGATCAAAATAGCGGCCGATGGAATAAACGCTGCATTAATCCACCCGAGCTCTGACTGGCGATTATTGAGGAATGTATTGATGCTATTGAGTTTGCTTTGCAATGCGTTATTACCAAAGCTTTGAATGATTTGGTCAGCATATTTACGTTGCTGATCGAAAGTCTTTGAAGCGATTAACCATTTACGTTCAATGGATCGACATGCTTTAGCGGTAATGCCTTCTTTGGTTTGATTAAAATTAAATATGCTTTTTTGCGCTAGATCCACATCATCTACCTGGAACGTCATAGCATTGGGGAAACGAACTTTGCACTCTTGCATCACATTGGCGTAAAGCTCTTTTTGTGCTTTTGCGCTATCTCTTAATGCGTAGATCGTCGCTTCACCTTGCATTGTATTTGCGCCTACACTTGCGTATAGTTTTTGCAAATAGGTGTTAGCCCCGATGACAGCTGCTTTATCGGCAATCTTCGTACTTGTCGCCATAAAATTGCGAATGATATTTTGCATGATCGAGCTGTGCATATTGTTATCTGACGGCATGGGGATATAAAATAATGCTACGGCAATGATTGGTACATAAAGCTTACTAAGATAATTCGTGGTGTCATTTTCTTTGGCTAAGTAGGCTTGTAACTTTTTAGATCCCAGGATCACGAGAAAGAAAGCAGATACAAACGCAAAAAGTAGATTTTGCAGATAGCTATAAATTGAGGACATGTTAGAAAAGAGATTAGAGAAATACCCTAGATTCGCCTTATTTAAACTATCAACACTCGAGACAATCTCTGAGTTTGTCGTCGCATCTTCCACACCAAAAAACGATAGAAACGTCTCTTGCCTTGTGGTTGAGATATTTGTACCATAAAGCATATTTGAGTTTTTGACTTGAAGCATGCCGGTGCTATTAGTCGCAGTAAAATCAACGATGGACGGATCTAACGTTGCCATACCGGTGAGAAAGCGTGAAAACGTCATCGAGTCCGTTTCGTATTTTGCACCCGTCAATTGGTAATTTGTATCGGAGCTAGATTTGAGTTTCCCTGAGTAATCACTTGGATTTTTAGTGGCTTGCGCTTTACATGTAAGGTTTTGTTGATTGGCGTTTACACCTAAAGCTTTGCTTGTATTATTACTACTATACACTTCACAATGCGTTGTACCACTTTTTGCATCGATATCAATGATCTGCGTTATATAACCATCAGCAACAGCACGACATGAAAACGAACATGTACCAGGTGTGACGATAGCATCATTAGCCGTAAAGAGTGAATCCGCTAACGTATCTTTTTCACTTGCGACATCAGCAAAAAGAAAAAAAGGAAATAAAAACAATACTAAGAAGCGCATTGCTCGCTCCTTTTCTCACTTTTAGCAAGCGAGGCGCAGTACGTCTTGAACGACCTATTAAATTCAAAGAACTCTTCTACACATGGAACGAATCCGCTAATTTTAATGAAGCTCTCACCCGTAATGAAGAATTCGCTTATGCTACCAATACGATCATCTTTGCTTACTAAGCACACGGCGAATTCAGCACGTTCTTTGATTTTGCGAGTAAGCGCATATTGCGCTTTTAGAAGATTAAATTTCTTCTTAATGATGCCATCGCATGTTGTTAAATCAACGATGCCCGTCGCAATTTGATCACCCTGAAAAAGAAAACGAAACTCGATAAAAAGATTCGATGACATTTCCTCTCTCGTCAACCTCTCAAGTTTACTTTCAAGGGCTTGTAGCCGTTTTAAGATATCTGTATCTTCATGTTTCATCACACACCTCTTACATGGTTTTAATGGTGCTGCGAGAAAGCCATTCAGCGATTTCAGTCTTTGGATAAAGCACTCGTCCTCGCTTACCACCTCTCTCAACTTTGATGTATTGAGGGCCGAAACCATCTTTGCGCCACAAAATCAAAGTCGTCGAGCTAACACCGATGGCTTCTGCCGTTTGGCGTTGATTCAAGCAAATGAGCTTTTTAAACATTGGATTGTTATTGATTTCTTCCAGTATTTTTGCCGCATTTTCACTGATTGTTGTTTGCATAGTTTTCTTCCTTATGTTGGTTTTGGATTTGTGTATTTGCGAGTTCAAAGACTTTATCTTGTAAGCTGTATAGATATTGCCAGATTTCAAAACTTGCATTTTTATCAAGCAACCGTTGATTATGAAGATCAAATAGATAACCATTTTTGAGACAAAACCCTACATGATCGGCTGAATAACAGAGCTTTCCCTTTAAGTTAAATCCAAACGTGGGACAAAATTCGATTAGTCGTTTTTTGAAAGTTTTAAAATCAACTCTTTCAATACCTAAGAGAGAGTTATCTTTTAATAAACTAGAGTGTTCTATACTAGAGTATTCTAGCTCAGCAATTGCCGAGCAATTGTTGTGCATTTGCTCAGTTGAGTATGATAGACTCAATGTTTGCATTTGTTTTTCAAATTCATCTTTGCGCTTTTGTACGCCTTTAAGAGCATTCTGCCTTAACTGCTCAACTTTCAATTCATACTTTTGCATACGCCTAAGAAGAGATTTGGAAAGAAAAAATTCTTCATTTTCTACCTCAAATAATCCGTATTGTGTAATTACGGTTTGCATTTTCGGTGACGTAGTGGCGTATTTTCTCGCGAGAGAAGAGATTAATTTTAAAGGGTATCTATAATCTGGTTGTGCTCTTAACGTTTCAATCAATACCCAATATATTCCATAACCCTCAAGCCCCAGTTCATCAATTAACATCAAGCATTTTGGGTCATCTTTAGCATTAACATCATGACTAAACCAATATTGCTCTTCAATCTTTTTGGACATAAATATCCCTTTGTGTATTTTTCAATTTTTGAATTTTTAACAATCAGAGGGATTTGTGGTAGAATTGCAGACCACACCCTCAACTCAGAACGGTGTTAGCATTTTCCCTAGCTGCTTGGTCGTTGATAGGGGAAATGTTTTATAAATAATTTACTTCTAGACTTATTTTCCTCCATATTTTTGTATTTTAGATAGCTTTTTGATAAAATAACGAATATTTTAATATATTATCAATATTTTAAATTGTATTTTATCTCATAATTAAATACTTGTCAAGAATAATATTGAAATATATAATTAAATAAAAGGATATATATTGAATATTGAGATATTAATTCAAAAACTTATTAAACATTACAATATTAAGACTATCACGGAACTTGCTGAAAAATTATCAACAACACAATCAACTATTAGTGGATGGAGAAGTCGAAATGCTATTGGTGCATTAGTAGAAAAAGTAGCAGAAGAAAATCCAGAGATTTTATCAATACTATTCACAAATGATCATTCTCAAATAAATAATTTTCAAAATTCAACTTTGTCAGGGAATGCAACTGGTGTTGAAATTGGGTCATCCAATAAAATATCATTATCTGCGAATCAAGAAAGTGACCTCTTACCATGCGATGATTTTGCAAGAACTCTTTTCAAAGAACTATGCAAAAAATATCAAGATGATCAAAACAAACTACATACTTTGTTATTTCAAATGATTCAATCAAAGGAATAAAAATGTCCGATCGACCTAATCAAGTAGTCAATAATAACTTTAGCAGCGCAACCCTACACGATCACACTACTGGTGTAGCATTTAATGCAAATGTTGACACAGTAAATAATTATACTATCCCAAAAATATCTTGTCTTGCAGATGACGATAATCATAAGTATCTTTCATCTTTCTTCTTATCTTTGCATGCGAAAATAATTCTATGGGGATGGATAGCACTTGTTTTTACACTTTTTTTAGTTGAACTTTTTAAGCCGAAATGGGTCATTACGACATTTGAGTATAGATGGTATTTTTTAATGCTCACAACGTTCGTAGTGTTTATTTGCATTTATATGCTAGAGAAAGCTTATAGAAAATGGAAAACTGACTTCACCATCAAACAAATGATTTTGTTTCTTGCCATCTATTCATCTATATGTATATATATACTTTTTGTATAAATAACAAGACTTCGTGTATTTTACTTATACAAACTTGTTGCTATACAAATCTGCATAATATACAAAATTGTATAAGTCTTTTTCTTCTCTAAAAAAAGTTTTTTTAATGATCATCGATCTGATCTGGAGATAGCACCGGGTTACACACACTGTGAAAAATACCGGCACAGTTTTTTCATTGGTGGATTTAAGAGGTGTGGAGGTTATCATTTGAAGATATTTTGCTTTTTATCTAGAGCGTACTATAATATTAAATATTATTGCATTACATATAAAATATAAAAGGATAAAAATTAAGATGAACTTTTATAAGTTGCTGTATCAATTTGGTATTACAAATAATGCAAAAGAAACATTTTATACATATGTAAATTTCTATGATGAATGTGCTAAAGAAAATTTAGACATTATTTCTAGTGATAAAAACATGCCCATTAATGTGCCTATACTTAAAGATATTATGGATATGCCAAATGTTAAATCAATATTTAAATATCCGAACTTAGGATTTTTTAGTCCATCCATTGTCCATGATATGCGAAATAATAACAATGTCTCTCTAGAAATTGATTATTCTATTAGTTTTGAATCTAATTCCGCGAGATATTTACATGATTATATCAATGGGAAAGCAGTAAATGAAAAAAGTTTTATCCCAACTCTGCACACTATTTTAGATAATAACTATAATCTAGATCCAATGTTTTATATGATAGAAAACTTTGCAAAAGGAAATGATACGGAAGAGTTTTATCAGAATTTAGTAAGTATCAAAAAGTTAATGACTTGCGATATGGCTTATTATGATACAACTAAAAAAATAAAATCAGTCTATCAGGATGAAGAAATTGAAAAGATTGTAAAGCAGGAAATTAATGATTTTAGTCATAAATCGAATCCAATACTTGAGGTCGTCCAAGAACAACACTTAATTATGCGAATCATCCTTTTAATGATTATGGTTGCAAAATTTAAAATTAAAGGTACAAGAGAAGAAAAGCTCAAAGCACAATTTCAATACATTATTAAATTTATGAGTGAAAGACTTAACACCATCTTTTTAAGAGAATTGACTGTTGCATTAAATTATCTAGAATATGATAATAAAAATGACAAAACAGAAAAAAGATATAGGTTTTTTAATAAACTCGAATCTCAAAATAAAGAAGACCTTATACGCTATATAGACAATATGGCTTGGGACTTTACACTTGCAAGACAGCATGAAATATTTTTTTCATCAAAACCAAATTCGGATGCAAATTTTTTCATTCCATTTCTTTTTACTTATGATAAAGGGCTAATAGAAATTTTAGAAGACTTTTATTGTAAAAATCTTCTAATTTTTAATAAAAAGAATAGAACAATACCTATTCCAGAAAATGAATTAAATATGTCTAAAATTGAAGAATATGGGCTAAATGAATACTTTACTGAAGAAGCATTTAATGATAGAATTACTAACGAGCGCCCAAATCTTCAACAAATTTATGAAGAGCTGTTTGATGAGATTATAAAGATAAGAATAAAATAGTTTAATAGGATTATATTGCGTCTACAAATTTGGAATTACCCCATAAATGTAATACTAGTTAATTTCTTAATAACTTCTGGAATAAAGGAGAATGTAGTATGAGCAGAAAACCTATCCCTGAAAAAATCAAGAAAAGAATATACCAAGAAGCTGGCATGATTTGTCCAATTTGTAATGAAACTGATGTTACAACTTTTGAGCTACACCATATTCAACCTTATGCAAACACTAATCAGCATGATGAAGAAAACTTAATTTTGCTCTGTAGCAACTGTCACGCAAAAGCAACCGCAAATGAAATTACAGAGAATGAAATGTTACGACTAAAACTCTCTTTGGTATATGGGAAAAAACGAATAGCACAATTAAGGGCTGCCCAACCAGAAAATGTTGTAAAATTAAGTTCTAGCGTAAATAATGGTGTTATCGCAAATAATCTTGAGATAAAAGTACAGAAAAAATCAATAAAATTTAATCCTCCTAAAGATACTTTAGCCTCTAGTGCAAATCACAGAAATTATATAAAACATTTAATTGATCGTTATCATGAATTAAAAATGGCTGATGTTGGCAAAAAAAATATGAACTATACGATTATATATGCTGCAATAAAAAGGGAATTTGGAACTACCTGGGACATGACTTCGTTAAGTCAATTTGATCGCTTAGCAGCATTTATGCATCAAAGAATAGATAATACAATATTAGGCAAAAACAATAGGGCAAGAAATATCAAAAATTATTCTACATTTGAAGCTTACTTACAAAAATATAGTATCTAATGGTGTCATGAACATATTAGTTCAAAATGAACAAAATGACTGATAATTTTATTTTAGTAACAAGTATCCGCGTATTAAAAAATAAATTTCTAGGCAATCATCGATCTGATCCGGAGATAGCACCGGGTTACACACACTGTGAAAAATACCGGCACGGTTTTTTCATCGGTGGGTTTAAGAGGTGCGGTGGTTGATCATTACAATGATCCTTTATGGCTATGCTCTTAGTATTTGCACGTATTCACTCGAGAGTGTTCATCCCTTGGCTTCTATCGCTTGTTTTCTATCGGCTCAAGATGATGCCGCATAAGTATCTCGAGGCTATTGATAAACCCTTTAGCAGCGTTTTGACACGCTCTGATCATTGCCTCTTGAGAGACTTGATGGAGTGATAAAACGTAACCGGCATTTTGAGCGAGGCTTTCCATAAATAAACGCTGCGATCGTCCATTTCCCTCACGGAATGGATGCAGCAAGTTTAACCCATTGAAGAAGATTGCCATTTCTTGAGCAAATTCTTTGTGATCCAAATTCACAAAAAACTTATCATCTTGCAGCGCATCAAAAAGAGCTTTGGATACTTCTGGTAATTTGATCCCTGGTGTGAAGCGTGTCTCACCTTTGACAAAGACACCAGGATATCCCATCTCAAAACGATCTTTTCCGGCAAACGTATAGACATCATCAAAAAGGCGTTTATGAATAGCCTGGAGGTGGTTAAAATCGAAGATCCCCGTAACCGGTTTATCCCTTATCGATAATTCTGCAATAAGCGTTAGCTTTTGTTCTTTCAAAAATAGATCTTCTAAATTTATGGCCTCGACTTTATTCGAGCCTAACAATTCTTGATCAAAGAGTGATAGTTCGGTATTCTTGTCCTGGATCTGAGTACGTATGCTTTTGATCTCTGCAATAGCCCCCATACGTGCTTCTTCATAGGATAAATCATTGTTTGCTATACGTACTAATCTATCAATATCATCTTTATCTGCAAACATTCCCTCGAGAGCATGATTGCCTATCGTAGCTTCTATATTTCGATATTGATCCGGGGTTAATTTGCCCTGGTACTTATTGAGGATTTTGATGCAATCGTCTTTACATGTAGGATTCAAGCCTGGTGACCTTTGAGGCAATAAAATTGGGAACATCAATATCAAGGTGAATTAACCCCTCGATCGTTTGACCCATGAGCAGATCTTCTACCTCTTTTTTGGAGATATCTCTTAAAAGATCTTCTTGAGTATAAGTGATATGAAATCCACAACTATCATCGTAACAATAAACCATTTTTTTACCGACTTTTAACGGCCATGAGCATAGTGGACAATCGAGCATTTATTAACTCCTTCATCAACAAAAGTATCCTTATAACTACTAAATAGCGCTCATTTTTTTATTTTCTATATCTTGCAATTTCTTATACCAAGACCATAAGTCATGAAAATTTGCATCTTTTGGCAATGGATTATTATCTATGAAGTGAGCCAAATAATATTGGTTATAATATGCTTCGCCTGTTCTTCGTGGATGATTCGCAATAAATGAGCTATAAAAATCTTGATGAAATTCCCTATGATGTGTATGTATAAATGGTTTCCATACATTCTCCAAATCATCTTCATCACGAATATCAATAATCTCAGTTTGCTCCATACTCCGCTGCGCTACATCACCCCACGCTGATTTCATAAGATCTATTGCACTAATATCTGATTTTGGTGCTCCATAACCAAAGATTGTAATCATAAAACATTTTTTTAAAGCATTCTGTAACTCATCCCATTGATCTTTTATAAAACTATTTTGATGATAATTTTTCTCAGAAATAGGATATAGAAGCTTACTAGGCTTTAGATATTCATTGCAATGTGTACATTTTTTTCCCATTACCCCAACAACTTTATCTTTTTCACATAATCCAACTGCAACGTTCCCATGCAAAAATATAAGGTGAGGTAGTTTGAAACCTCGTTTTCCATTTCTAACATATGCCTGAATTAAAAATGGATCCCAATTAAAAGTTGCAATCACATCTTTTTCTCTTAATGATAAAACTAAATGATCATAAATTGTTGGCTCATCGCTTATGGATAAACTATTAAAATAATCATAAACAGCTTTTTCAAGTTCATATCGTATATCATTTAAAGATTCATCTTTATAAATCAAATCATAAATTTCTTCAAAGTTACTGGTAAAGAATTGTAATTCGGTACGTTGTAAGAGTTTTTCTAGTTGCAATATTTCAATTAAATTATTCATTAGTGGCAGTTTTTTTCCATTTTTATCTCCATTAGGAAACGAAGCATAACTAGCCCCTGCACCCAAAATAACAATATGTGGTGCAGAAATTTCTACTTGATTAATTTCTTTTTCAATTGATACTACTCCCATAATTATACCGCTCCTTACTTTTGCTTTTTTATCATAATGTTGTGTATTATGTTTACTATAAAATCCCCTCAAAGTTGCACTAAACAAAAATCATTCAAATGTTAAATTAAAAATGAGAAGCTAAATAAATACAATATGTGATACATTTCGCTTTCTTAAGCTTCTTCAAAGCTTACTTTTCATCAACTTGTAAATAAACTTACCTTACAATAAGAAAATATACATTATTTGAGAAAAATTAATTATAACTACTTTTATAGGGGTTCATTGAAAATGTTAAATGTGGTTGACTTATTTTCAGGCGCAGGAGGATTAACTTTTGGATTTTATTACAAAATCAAACGAACAATTATTAAATCTTTTCCAACTGTTGAGTTTCCAAATGATGTTATATTAGAGGAAGAACACAAAACAATTAACGATTATATGGATAGTACTATTATGAAATATTGGAACATATATGTAACACAAAAATTACCAGGTTATATTTATAAGTAATTTATCGCTTTTACTTTTAAAGTGCCAATGTTTTTACTGCTTCTCTGCCACTTTCTGGACTTAATTTAGCATACCGGAGAGTGGTTTTAATATCCTGGTGATTCATTAACTTTTGAATCGTAAAAATAGGTGTTCCTTGAATCGCTAATAGACTAGCAAACGTGTGTCTCAAGGTATGAATGACAACTCGATTTTTTCTGTCATTTTTGTCTAAATCTGCATTAAAAAGATCTGTGAAAATATTTGATAATTGTCTTCTAAGCGTACGTACCGGCATTGTGATCAGCTTATCATTTGGTTTTAGATCTTTACAGTATTCATTCAAATAACTTGTGAGATCATCGTTGAGGAAGCCACGATACGAAGAAACGTTTTTATGATCTTTGAGTGCAATTGTTTTGTTAGCAAAGTCGATATCTTTTTTGCATATACTCAAGATCGTCTCTAATCGCCCTCCAGTGCTCAAACTCAATCGCACGAATAATCTTAGTACGGCTTCATCTTCAACGGCCTCTAAAAGCCTCTGGCACTCTTCTTTCGTCAAATATCGATCTCGAGCATTATCGACTTTTAATTGCTTGAGCTTTTTTGTGGGATTATGAACAGACGTTGATAGTTTATTTTCAATCGCATAATTAACGATTGCATGTAAGAGGTTAATTGTGAAGTTAATCGTAGCTGCTGCATACTCTTTTTTTACCAGGCTCTCTTGCAACCCTCTGACTTCCTCAAGCCCAATTAAATCAATATCCATCTTACCAAGTACTGGAGCGATCCAATTATTGTATTTTGACTGAGTATGTGCATTATCTTTATTTTGCATCTCACGTTCTTTGAAGAATTTCTCGGCTGCTATATCTAACGTGATAATATGCTTTTTCTTTTTGATGGCAATTGCCGGAAGATCTTCACCTAAACGTTGCTTTGTGATAATCTCATTACGCTTTTGATTGCAGTAATTTGCACGTACGCCTTCGCTTTCTTTGCCGATCTTCGTTTCAACTGTTTTATTATGAGTATCTTTAAAAACGATATAATATGTCTTATCAGGCTTACCATTTGTGATAGCTTCGCGATAAAAGACACCTTGATATTTAGTTTTGATGCGGCTCATTCTTCCAACCTATTTCCAACATAAATTTATATTTTATTGGAATAATAACATATTATTGGAAATTGAGAAAGTTATCTTAAAGCCTAAAATAGGCTATTTTGATGATTATTTTACAAAATGTATAATATAGAAAATTTATGCTTTTCAAATCCCTCTCTCCCGGCCACTAATCCTTAAATTCCCTAAAATACGAACTTCCAAAACATATATTGATGTTTTCACCCCACATACTCCCCACAAAATCCATAAAACACATAGATTATAATTTGTTTTCTCAGGAACACTTGCTTATCAAATCTCCATATCATTATTGACAAAAAAATACGATAATCGTATAATTTTAATAAAAAAGGAGTCTCCAATGAAAGCAAAAGAGATCGCTGATATCTTTGGTGTTCCTCAATCTACATTAAATGAATGGAAAAAAGAGGGACATTCTAAAAAAGCATTAGCGGACTTTTTAACCAATGTCGAGAAAGAAGCTATTTTAAAATTATACAAGTCGGCAACAGCTTACGATATGCTCGTATCAACAGTCAATGCCTCTATTGGTAATGAGAATAAGCACCTTGGCGCTCATGATATTAAAAAGCTTCTTATGGGAAAAATCCCCGAAAAACCTATTGAAAAATACGCCTTGGACATTATCAAAACAGAAGCTCTAAAAGAAGAGATAGAAGATTTTGCAATTCACTTTAAAATACCGATGAAAAAAGTGAATAAAGTACTCCACCATGGATACTAAAACACACTCATTCATTCTTGAAACATATGCTAAACAAATTAAAGCACTGAATGATCTCATCAGCGAGTGCAAAGAATTGCTACCAAATAACGATCTCTCTTTTATACGATTTGGCGGCGGAACGGCATTAGCGATTTATCATTTCCAGCATCGAAAAAGTTTTGATATTGATCTATTCGTGATTGATCCACAAATACTGGGTTACTTAAGCCCAAAGCATTGGTTGGAAGACTCTCGCTTGTTTAATACGGCAAAGTATATTGATCTAGCCAATCACATTAGACTGCTTACAAAAGAAAATATCAAAATTGACATTTTAGTATCGCAAGATTTTATAGGCCATGCTATCATCGATAATAGTCAAGCTTTTTTCCATGAGAGTATTTATGTTGAGAGTTTGGAAGATATTTTGGCAAAGAAAATCGTCTATCGAAAAGATCAAAACAAATCAAGGGATATTATAGACTTAAGCGTTGCGCTTTATCATGACACTTCTATTTTTGAGAAGCTTTTAAACTCCGATGCCGTTACACTTCAAGATCTACGCGACTTGCATGCTGCACTAACGAGACTCGATACTCAAAAGTATTTAGATGAAATTGACCTCGTTGCACCTATACCATTTTATTTGGATATCGCAAAGAATGCTCCTATAACTATCAAACAATCTCTTGGCAAAATCATTTAGATTATAAATTCTAACAGATAAGGGAGACGTCTCCCTTATCCTTACTTATACACGTACTTCCCGATAGTACTTTTCGATATTCTCTCTTTAAAGATAATTTTCTTTTCTAATCGGCAATTCCGCTCTTGGCGTATACCCTTTATACAAAATTCGTTTTGACGGCACAAACGTGATATGCCCATATTGTTGGACTAACGATTAAAATAAACCGGTATTTAGCAGATCAGCGACAAGTTGCTCTTTAATTATTTAAAGTATCTAGAATCTAGCCCACTTTAAACATTTATCACTTCTACTTTAATGGACTTAAATGCCGCCGTCAGCGTGAAGACGTCGCATCGATCGCCGAAGAGTCGGTTGATGTCGGCATCGGCGTGATGAAAAGTACAAAAAAGCGTTTTGGGTCGAACTTTGTCGGTCAACTGAACTTTTAAAGGCGCACTTTGTCCAAATTCGGTTTTTAAGATGACTCTTTCGCTTTTAAAATCTGCCGCATCGGCTTCATTGACCAAGAGCACCGTCTCCTCGTAACGTTTGGCGAGTTTTTCGCAACGCAACGTCTGCGAAGCGTTGTTGTACAGAGCAAGCGTTCGTCCGGTCGTCAAATAATAACCGCTTAAACGCTTTTCATGCAACGCTTCGACCATGCCTCGAAGTTCGTACGCGTGGTAATGAAAACGTCCGTAACCGTCTTCGGTACGAAAATCGAGCTGGTGTAAAATCGGCGTGTCTTCAGTATGAACGGGCCATTGCAGACCTCGTACGCGGTGTCGCTCAAGTCTGTTGTAACTCGCACCCGAAAAACGGCGGTATGCCACTTCGCGCACTTCGTCCCATATCTGTTTCGAATCGGCGTAAGCGTACGTTCCTTTGATCTTTTTTTCTAGCAGCTGGATCACTTCCCAATCGTCGGGAAGATCGGTTCTCACCAAGGGTTGCGAAAGGTGCAGGCGTCTCATGGCGTTGATGTAAACGCCCGTTTTTTCGTAAGCGGATTTGACGCCTACGACGATGTCGGCGCATTCGGCGATTTTCGTCATAAAGAGTTCTTGCACGAAGATCAATTCGGTCTTTTGAAGCGCTTTTTCGATTTTAGAGGTATTGGGATGAACATGCGTTAAATCTTCGCCCATATTGATCACGGCTTTGATGCGCCCGTCGATCATTTCGTCGATCAATTCGGGCGTCATCAATCCGATCTCGTCGGGTATTTGGTAATCGGGAGCGTAATAGGGCAACATCCCCATATCACAGGCGCCTTGAACGTTGTTTTGTCCGCGAAGCGGCATCAGTCCCGCTCCTTGCTTGCCGATATTTCCCGTCATCAACGCTAAATGCGTGATTGCCATAACCGCAAACGATCCGTCGACATGTTCAGTCACGCCCAAACCCCAAAAGATCATCGATTTTTTGAGTGCGTATTCGCGTGCGACTTTCGGGATCATTTTGCTCAAATACTCGTATCCTTCGAGCTTTTCGAAGTATTTCGGATTGGCAAACGGGTCGTTTAAAATGCGCTCTTTAAAGTCGTTAAAACCCAGCGTTCGATCGGCGATAAAATGTTCGTTGTAAAGCTCTTCGGTGATAATCACGTACGCCATCATATTTAAAATCAGCAAATTGGCTTCGTGCGGAATAATGCCTTTGTACTTTGCCAAACGGTGCAAGGTAATCTCTCGGACGTCGAACACCGCAAGGTTGTCGTGCTTGGTCGCCATATCGACGATACGGTTGGAGATGATCGGGTGCGCTTCGGTCGTGTTAGAGCCGATGACGACGATAAATTCGGCATGGTAAATGTCGTTATACGGATTGGTCGCCGCACCCTCGCCGATGGTCGTTCGCATACCTTTAAGGCTAGGGGAGTGGCAAATGCGCGCGCAGTTATCGACATGCGGCGAACCGAGCGTAAAGCGCGTAAATTTTTGTAAAAGATAGGAGCTTTCGCACGAGGTTCGCGCTCCTCCGATCGCACAAATACTTTTGTTACCGTAGCGTTTTTGCACTTCTTGGAGTTTCATCGCGCATGCCGTCGTAGCACCCTCCACGTCGGTTTCAAACCATGTTTGATCGAGCGATCGGAGCCTTGAGGCTATCGCTTGGGCGATTTTTGGGTTCTCTTTTAAAAACTTTTTTTTAATACGCGGCACTTTGAGCCGGTCGGGTGCATTTAAAAATTCGTAGCCGTACTTGCCTTTGACGCAGAGTTTTCCCTCGGATACCACGCCTTCGGCATGAGCGAAAATACTTTCAATCTGATTGTTTTTGACGTTTGCCGCGATGTCGCATCCCACACCGCAATACGTGCAAACACTGTCGATGACCTCACTGTTTTCCATGTTGTTTTGCCTTCTTCCGCCTGTTGTCGTGTGCGAATTATATAAAATCACGCCTAAATCAAAAGCCGCTACGGTGTTATTAATTGTGTTTTGATTACAATACGAAAATGAACTTTTAAAGGAGCGCTTATGATTATTTACATTCACGGATTCGGCTCTAGCGGAGAAGCGAACAAGGCAAAATTGTTGCGTGCGCATTTTCACGAAAAGGGCATTCGCTTTATTGCGCCATCCTTGCCGACGATTCCCGATCTTGCGATTCACACGCTTGACGAATTGATCGAGTCGTATCTCGCGAACGAAACGGTTTTTTTGATGGGTTCTTCTTTGGGCGGGTATTACGCGCTTTATTTGAGCGATAAGTACCATCTCAAAGCCGTTTTGATTAATCCCGCGATCAATGCACCCGAAACTTTAGATCGCGCCATCGGACACGGAGTCAATTATTACGATAACTCGGCGTATGAGTGGAACGCTTCACATGTCGAAATGCTAGAGAGTTACGAGATTGAAGAGCCCAATCTCAAAAACCTCTTTGTTTTGCTTCAAAAAGGCGATGAGGTCTTAGACTACGAAGAGGCGTTTGATGTTTTAGAGGGAGCGAAGATGATTGTCGAAGAGGGCGGCACTCACAGTTTTGAGGGACTTGAGCGCCACTTTGAGGCTATTCAACGTTTTTTCGGCGTCGCTTTAAAATTGTAATATTGTTGAGCAATTTAACCGCATAAAGCGTCAAAACGGTTCCTAAAATGATAAAGACGTCCAGCTTCTCGTCCAAAAAGAGCGCACTTAAAATAATAGCGGAGAAGGGCACGAAAAAGACGAACGAACTCACTTCCGCGGCACCGAGTTTTTCAATGCCTAAAAAATAAATGGTATTGGCAAACGTGGACGCGGCGAGTGAAATCAACGCGATATTGATCCAAAAAACACGATCGAACGACGCAAAAGGCAACGCGCCGATATCGGCAAAAAAAACCCAATCGAGCACAACCGTAACGACGTACATGTAAAACGTAAACACGATCGGCGAAATCTTGGTCGACTTGGAGCTGATAATCGTGAGCACCGCCCACAAAATCGCCGCCAGCAAAAAGTAAAGGTTGTGGATCACCCAGATATGCGCCGGATCAAACGTCCAGATGTGCAACATCGTTAAAACGCCAAGCGCGCCTATCATCAATGCAAACGCATCTTTGCGCGTGACTTTTTTCGTTCCCAAAATCGCTAAAAAGACAAACGTCAAAATCGGAATCAGCGTCGTAACCATCGCACCGCCCAAAGACGCCGTACCGAATTTCGTACCGAGATAGTAGTATTTGTTGTACAAAATGAGCGTCACCGAGACCAAAACAACCAAACCGAAGCTTTTAAGGTCGATTTTAAACGAGTGTTTTAACCAAAGAATGATCGGAACCATCGAAACGGCGGTAATGCCGAAACGCAACCAAATCATCTCGTAAGCCCCGACGTAATGTCCTATGATTTTGACGTTGACCCACGAACCGCCCCACGCGACCATTGCAAGAAAGAGTAAAAAGAAAAAAAGATTTTTATGTGCCATAGCAAGCTCCTTGCGTGAAGTGTACCGTTTTTACATGGAGAAGTTATAGAATAAAATTGCTTTTTTGCAACGTCTTGGGCGAATAGCCGTAGATCTTGCGAAACGCTCGGATAAAATGCGACTGGTCGCTAAAGCCCGCCTCCAACGCGACATGCGAAAGTGCCTCGCCTTGCATCACCAACGTTTTGGCTTTGCAAACGCGCTTGGCGATGATGTACTGATGCGGGGTCAGTCCCGTATGGTTTTTAAACAGCCTGAGAAAATGGTATTTGCTCACATGTGCGGTTTTGGCGAGTGCGTTTAACGTGATGTCCGTTTCGATGTTATCGTGGATGTACTCGATGACCGTCGACATCGCTTTAGGCTCGTGACATGTCGGTGGGTAGGGTGCCGCTTTTCGTGCATAATGCGCGATCAAATAGCCAAGTGCATCGATGAGTCGAGACTCCACGACCATCGCGGCTTCATCGGTGTAAACGGCTTGAAAAAAGGCGATAAGATGTCTAAAAAGTGCTTCGTCTTCGATGATATGTCGCTCGAAAATCGGCATCTTTTTCTCACCGTACATCTGCTCGTACAGCGTGCTTAAAAGCTCGGCGTCGGGATAGAAATTGGTGTATTGCCACGCATGCGACTCTCCGCCGTGAATTTCGCCCGGATTGATAATGCGCGCGGTGTGTTCGTACACCGGAATAATTCGATGCTCGTAATGCGACGTAAATAACCCTCGATACGTTAGCCCGATCGTGTAGGTGTCGTGAAAATGGAACGCGAAGTTATCGGTCGAATCGGCGATATTTTCAAACGCCGTATCGCTAAGAAGTGGAAGTTTCATAGCACAAGTATAACGCAATTTTGCACTTTCACGATAGTACAAAATTGCGCATCATTTAGTAATGCGTAAATTTAACGGCTTGGGCTTTGCCCTCGATGCCGTTCAGTCGATTCCACGAAGCGCCGAGCTTTTCGTAGCGTACGAAAATGAGCGCGTCCGCACCTTTTTTGAGAGCTTCTTCTTTGAGCTTGGCTTCAACGTCGGCTTGTTTGGGCTCGTCTCCCCACGGGTTGAGTTTGGTGACGCTAGCACTCACTTCGCCCATGTTTTTATACGGGCGATCGGCAATATCGAGCTCGTACATCAAAACCGTCGGTTGTAATTTGAAACGAACATCTGCCGCTTTTGCCTCTTGTTTAGCGGGTTCGGGTGCTTTTTGACTCCAAAAATTCCAATTCATACTGCACCCTGAAAAAAGAGCGACACCCATCACGATAGCCATCCATTGTTTCATTCACTGCTCCTCAAATTTCATACGATAGTCTAGCAAAACAGTGTTAATGTTTGACATGTCAACACGTTTTGGTATCTGCATCAGCCATTTTATCCTATAATTGTACCGATAAGACTTCTTTCATCATTTTTGAAAAGAGAGACCATGCAAAACGTGATTCTGGCTATTGCCAAACAGGCTATCCAAGACGGCTTAGAGCACACTTCGACGATCGATACCAGCGCACTGCTCAAACAAAACCCCGAATTTGCCGAAGCAAAAGCGACGTTTGTGACCCTCACGCTGTACGGACAACTTCGCGGTTGTATCGGCTCGCTCGTTGCGCATCGACCTTTTTTAGACGATCTAATCCATAACGCCAAAGCCGCGGCATTTGATGACCCGCGTTTTTACCCGCTGAGCCCTGAAGAGTTTTTACATGTCAAGATCGAAGTCTCCCTTTTGAGTGCGCCCGAAGCGGTTGCGTACCGTGACGTTGAAGAGTTGAAGTCGAAAATTTGCGTGGGGGAAGATGGCATCATCTTGCAAAAAGCAGGGCGAAAAGCGACCTTTTTGCCCCAAGTGTGGGAACAACTGCCCGACTTTGAACTTTTCTTTTCACACCTTTGCCAAAAAGCGGGACTGGAAGCAGGGTGTTTAGAAAAGCATCCCGATATTTGGCGTTACAAGGTTGAAAAGGTAAAATAATGACCTACTTTAAAGCGGAAGGTTCTCGTCTGGTGTGCTTGCTCTGCGCGCATTATTGCCGTCTCAAAGAGGGACAAAGCGGCATCTGCGGCGTGAATAAAAACGTACAAGGCGTCATCCAAAATCTCGTCTACGCTCATCCCGCGGCGTTACATGTAGACCCCGTGGAGAAAAAACCGCTCTACCATTTTTTACCGGGCACGAGGGCACTCTCTTTGGGAACGATCGGTTGTAATTTCAAATGTCCGTTTTGCCAAAACTGGAGTATTTCCCAAGAAAAAACCTTACATGTTAAAGAAGCAATCACTCCCGAACACATCGTAGAAACGGCACTCAAATACGAATGTGCTTCCATCGCGTACACCTACAACGAACCGAGCATTTTTTATCCGTATGCCCACGACATCGCCCTTTTAGCACATCAAAAAGGCATCAAAAATATTTTTGTAACCAACGGATTTGAATCCTCTGAAGTCATCGACGATATGAAAGGCGTCATCGACGCGGTCAACGTCGATCTCAAATCGTTCAACCGCGATTACTACCGACAAGTCCTCGGCGGCTCGTTGGACGTCGTTTTGGAAAACCTCAAACAGTTCAAACGAAACGGTCTTTGGGTCGAAATCACGACGCTGATCATTCCGACATGTAACGATTCGGACGCAGAGCTTTTTGCCGTCGCTTCGTTTATCGCTAAAGAGTTAGGCGAAGAGACCCCATGGCACATCAGCGCGTTTCATCCCGATTATCACGAGCTTTCATTGCCTGTGACACCGATGCAAACCTTAGAGCGTGCGCAAACCCTTGGCAAAAATGCAGGGCTTAAACACGTCTACGTCGGCAACATCGAACGCGAAAATCCGACACGATGCGCGACATGTCAAAACGTTGTAATCGAGCGTCACCGCTTTGAAGTCACGGCAAACTCTTTGATCGAGGGATGCTGTCCAAAATGCCACACCAAACTCGCAGGAGTTTTCGATGAATAAACGAAAATCGGCCGTCGCCGGCATGTTTTACCCCGAAAGTTGCGCTGAAATCCAACGCTATATCGAGCACTTTAATCAAGCAGCCCCCAAGCCGACTTTCGACGTTTCGCCAAAAGTGCTTATCGTGCCGCATGCGGGCTACATTTACAGCGGCTACACCGCCAATCTTGCCTACCGCTATGCCGCTTTAAAATGCCCCGACATCAAACGTGTCGTGGTCATCGGTCCTAGTCATCGCGTCTACATCGCCGGTGCTTCCGTCGCGTTGTACGAGGCGTATCACACGCCCTGCGGCGAACTGGAAATCGACCTTACGTACGCTCATACGCTCCAAAAAGAGTTTGCTTTTTTAGATTTTCACCCCAATGCACACGAAGAGCACTCCACCGAAGTGCAGATGCCCTTCATCCGTCACTACTTCAAACACGCTAAAGTCATCGAAATCGTCTACGGCGACCTTGCGCATACGGAGCTCTCACACCTCATCGACACCGTGCTTTGCGAAGAGCAAACCTTGCTTGTCATTAGCACCGATTTAAGCCATTTTTACACGCAAGAACGCGCCAACGCGCTCGATCAAACGTGCATCGATGCTATCTCACGGCTTAGCCTCCAAGGTCTCTCGCACGGCTGTGAAGCCTGTGGACTCACGGGCGTGAAAGCACTGGTGCAAAGTGCGCCAAACTTTGGACTTAAACCCTACTTTTTAGACTATCGCACCAGTTTTGAGCGCACCCAAGACGCCTCGCGCGTGGTAGGCTATGCCTCGTTCGTAGTGGGGTAATTACACTATCGGCACGTAAATCTCAGTCCGTAAGTTCTCAGGTTTCGTGCGCCTTGGGTCGCGGTTGAGGTACTTCTCAAATAAAGGCGCGTCACGAAGCCCAACACCCTCACCAACCACCCAATCCATGATCTGCGCGTAGGTTAATTTGAGATTTTCATACGCCCCTTTATGCAAAAACACCGCGCATTTACCACCCTCAAGCACCTTTTTAAAGACTTCACCTTTAGGTTCAATGCTCTCATCTTCACACGTAATGCACGCATCGTAACGCAGTAAATTTGGCTCGACTAAACTGGGGTTATCGTGCCCGATGCCAAAGTGCATCGTCGTTTTACCCATAATATTTTTGCGAAACTTCATCTTTTGCTCATACGCAAACGCCATCAAAACACTCCATGCCTCGCACGAAGAGGTTTCATAAGCACCTGTTTTTCGCACGGAAAAAACACTCAAAGGCTTAAACTCAACCATGGTAGGTTTTAGCATCACCACTCCTTTTTTCGCTTTAAGCTGAGCCGCATACGCACGTGGACTCATGCCAAAACGGTTTTTGAACGCTTTGCTAAAAGAGGCATTGGTCTCAAACCCACATGAAAGTGCCACATCGGTGATCTTAGGCTCAGTTTTGAGCTTCCAAGCCGAATAAACCAGCCTCACCCGAGCAATAAAATCGCCGATATTTTCTCCCGTTACGGCTTTAAAAATGCGGTGAAAATGGTACTTTGAAAACCCCACTATGCGTGAAAGCTCCTCAAGACTTAGCTCTTTATCCGCATTGTGCTCAATGTAAAAAACAACTTTATACACCAAGCGAACGTAATCTTCTCGTGTACTCTCTTTCATCTTGCCTCTTTTGCTTTGCGTTTGGAGTATTGTAGAAAAATTAGGGAGATAAAACTACTCCGATGTTGCTAAGTTTAAGAAAAGTGAACGTGTGCAGAAATTGCACATGTTATCTCTCTATTTCAACCCTTTCGTCTTCTCTTTTAGCTTGTCGATGATAATTGTCGCCCAAATCTTTTAAAATCTTTGATGTTCGTGGATATGAAAGCATTAATTTTTCAGCACTTTCATAGTATTTTTGAGCCAATTGATACTCTTGTTCTCCTCCATCATCAAATGCCCGAGAAGTAACACCTCTTTGATTTTGCTTTCCTATTTGAAAACCAGTATTCATTTTTTCAGTTAAAAATTCTTCTAAAATTTCTCTCACGGATTCATGTGGCCAAAGCCCATCTTTACCCTTTGGTGAATAAGATAATAATTTGCCGATTTGATCGTCACCTATATCAACCCTATCTAACTTTTCAAATTGTTTTTTTGCTTCAATGATCCAATCTCGTAAGAAAGATACATCAATAGCTTCTCTATTTTTTTTATCTTGCCCAGGGAGTAATGATAATTTATCTAATACTTTATATGTTCCTGTTGCTCTATTATATATTTGCTCCTGCGTTAAACCTTCATCTTCTGGTCTTGATTGATTATGTTTTGGTTTGTATCTCCACGATATAAGTTGTGCAAAAAAACTTGGAGTTAAGCAAACCAACTGCTCTAGATAGTGTGGATGTATTCCATTAAGGTCTATGTACCACCATTCTATCTGTTGAAGTTGAGATTTATCTGCATGATGTTTTTGTAAATACTCAATAACTTTTAAAGTATCATGATGATTTAGTTCCTCTTGATTTTCATTTGATACAAATTGTGCCAATGCACTGAAAAGAATTTCAGTATTAACACAAATATCTTTTTCTCTTGATAAATGCAGAAAGCTAGCAAAAAAATCAATTGCTTTCATTGGATGTTTGAATTTTAAAAACTGCTGTAATACCCAATTGATCCAAGGAAAATCTTCATCAGATAGTCTGTAATACTGTGCATTTTCCCAATAGTAACCTTGAATTTCATCATTTTGCTTTTGCAATAATTCAAATGTTTGTGAAGCAAACGGTAATGTTACCAAAAGCTCACCTAACTGTTGCGTATTCAATTTAGAAAAATCGAAACGTTCAAGTGATAATTTCTGACTATTAACCATCTTTTCACAGTAGCATTTTGCACATACCACCAAATTTCGATTTTCACTTCCAAGCCATTCACTTATTTTAGAAATATCATCATAATTACAATTTGCCAAAGCCCGCCCAACATACCCAGGATTTTGCACCATTGTTGAAAGCTCTATAATTTCCGATAATGGCAAAGACTGCAACATATGATTCATTGCTTCATCACGTAATTGTTCCGCTACTTCATGTTCTTTGTTCCAATCTCGTTTACCATCATCATCTCGTTCAGGATTTAACATATGAGGATTGTACTCATCAAATAAAAATTTATATTGATAGATTAAACGATCAGGCTCAATATGATGAAAAGCTTTTTCCATCTCATCAACCAATTCTTTTTCCATTGCCCAATCAGCACTTGGAAATTCCCTATGTCGATGAATTTCATTTCGTAACTCATTAGCTAAAATCAAGCGTATTTCATCTGTAAAGTTTGTTTTATCCAGGGAAATAAAATGATTGATGACCTGTTTAGCAGTATCTATATTGAGCTTTTCAATATCATCAAAAACTTCATACCAATTAAATATTTTATCCGCCATTACAAATTCTAAAAAAAGCCTATTGAGCTCATCAATATAATTTTCATACTCGGAACGATAAACTGTTTTTGGAAGAGAATCATCCCAATCATGGTATTTTGGTTTTTGTATCCCTAATGAAGAAGAGTGGAAGCTTGGTAAAATGGCTAATAGCAATTTCCAACCAATAGTAGGATTTTTCTTCAGCAAATGATATTCTAATATTTGAATTTTTTCTTGATGTGTTAGACTTGAGTAATTTACCCATCCCAAAAAAATATCTATTAAAGTGTTAAATGGTTGATTATGTATTTTACTTTTGATTTCTATATTGCAAAGCCTTGCTAAAATAGAGATAACTCGAACCACATTATTTTTATCCCAAGATACCGTTTCCAGTGCCCAAAGTAAATTACAATGGAAACAATGTCCCATACTACCACCATCTTCAAAAAGGATTTCTAGGTGTGATGTCTCTATAATATCAAGTGCTTTTTCAAGTGCATCTAAAAAACTCTCTGGGCTTGCTTCGGCTAATAAAATGAGTTGATGACCATATGAAAACCAAGCTTCAGCATTGATATTATGATTAAATACTTTGACCATCCAGCCTTTTAAATTTAGCTCACTATTTTTAGTCCAAATCGAAAGTAAAATTAAAGTATCTGCCAAACTCTCTCTCAATAAATTTGAGTATTGCAAATTTTTATCATATGCCATCCATCTATTTTGGGCTGGAACATTGAATTTTGGATCAATTTCTGTGAATACATCAAAGGCAACTTGTTCTAATTTATTAATCTGTGCTATTGGAATACGATGCTCTATCTCACTCCAAAGATGAATTTTAGAAATAACCTGCCAAACATTACCAATCAATCTTATAGGTGTTTCTCTCTCATTTTTGAGAACATAAAGCTTTTCTATAAATTTTTCATACGGTTCGCCTGATAAAGATTCGATTATCACTTTGTCATTAACATTATCTCCATCCCAGCTATTGATAAAGAAAAGCGTAGAGAGTATTGAAATATCATATTTTTCTACCCATTGCGGTTTTGTCTTTTCTAAAGGTTTTAACAGAGGATGTTTAATAATGGCATGTAGATAACCTTTAGTGTCGTTGTAAATCTTCCATGCATCGTCTCTTTCAAGTCCCATGGATTCGAGTATAGTAACTTTTTGGCTTTTTTTAATCATAGGTAATTGAATTACCAAATTATCTTTTTTAGGTTCCACATTTTCATTTGCTTCAATAACAAAATGCCCATTGGAAATTGCCGCACCTATCCCTGAAGGCATAAAATTTTGAGCAATGAGAATTAAACTATGTTTTGTTTCAATAAGATTGTTCCACTCTTCTTGACTTGTAACAATTAAGGTTTTACTATTGTATGCTAGATTTTGTTTCAAAACAGCAATGATGAAAGCGAAACTCTCTTGTTCGCTTTGGGAAGAAATAATGATTTTTGAAGGTTCTTGCGACAAATAGTTGGATAGAGTTTCAATTTGTTCATCTCGATTTGTAAGCACTAACTCTGGAATCAAATTGATTTTAGTTTGTTGTGACCATCTGTTGTATACTTGCTCAATATCTAAAATATGAGGTGGTCGTTTACCTATAAATCTTGCAAACCATCTATGAACGGCAGGAGATAAATCAAGCAATGTTTCTAAATCATCAGCGTTGATACCTTTGACAGATTTCCATTTGTTTTCTTTGTTTTTTTCAACCTCAAACTCATTCTTTCGAGCCCAAGATTGTGTTGTCACAAAGCAAAAAATATGTTGATTAAGGTCAATACCATTAGGGGTGTCTGTTCTTTTTCGATAATCATCTAAGGCTTTAGTATGAATATTTTTATTTGTACCAAATTCTATGATAAGTTTCCCATCAGGAATAATAGGATTGCCTGTTTCAATTTCAACTACACCATCCCATCCACCCGTAGCAATACTATCTCCTGATGGAATAGATAAGTTTTTGCATGCAGAAATCGCTAAAAGTAGTTTTAAAAACAAAAGAGGTAATGTCTCTTCAGCATCTCTTTTATGTGTTGCTGTCCAAGCCTTTATGTCGTTTGCAGTAACTTTCCAACTCATTTATTATCCTTTTTGATAACTATTTCTTCCCCTCAATATGCACTATCAACTCCTCAATCACATCGCTATAATCCTGAGCATTACCACTGGCTTTTGCCGCCAATATTGCGCCCTCAATCGTTGAAGTAATGAAAAGCGCCAGTTTAGTCGTATCGCACGGTTTCATCTCTTTTACTTCGATGGCTTTGTCCAAAATAGCTTTGATATTCGCGCGAAACGCTCCGTAGATGGACTTCATGAGCGTATTAAAATCTTCATCAATGTTGGACATCTCTTGGACGATGTTAGCGATGGGGCAGCCTCGTTTGAAATCTCGCACAGAGGTGTCATGCAACTGCTTGTAAAACTCCTCCAAAAAGCCGCTGGTATAGGTTTCGACATAGTGGTATTTTTCGGCGTTTTTCTTCAAAATCGTCTCTTCGATGGAAGCGAGTGCCATCTCTTTTTTATTGGCAAAGAAGTGGTACATGGAGCCTTTGTGCACGCCCGCTTTGGCTAAGATGTCCGCAAGCGACGCACCTTGGTACCCGTGTGAAAAAACCTCGTCAAAGGTTGCGTTGATAAGCCTGTCTCGTGTTGTTTCCATCGTATCGTCCTTATGTTTCTAACGTATTATAGCACAGTTCTTTGAGACTTGACTAATCAGTCAAATTTTGTTAGAATGCGTCTTGACTAAACGGTCAAGTTATCCAGTCGCGTTTAAACGCTCGTATCGACACCATCACTTTCAAAGGAAACATAATGCCATTGATTCAAACGATCAAACCCGAAGATGCCACGGGAGAATTGGCGGAACTTTACGGCAACATTACGGCAATGCGCGGGCGCGTGAGCAATTCGGCGCAAATTTTTAGCGCAAGCCCCGAACTGATCAAACAGCAAATGAGCTTTATCGAATACTACATGTTAAAACAAAAAAGTCTTTCGATGCCTTTGCTAGCTAGCATTCGTATGCTCATTTCCGATAAAAACAGTTGCAGCTACTGTGTCGATATGAACGCTTCCATTCTGATTAACATGTTAGGCTGGACGCCCAAAGAAGTCGAAGCGATGCGCGCCGATCCGCAAAATGCCAAGCTGGATGCAAACGAAAAAGCGATGCTCCTTTTCGTTTTAAAAGCCGTTCGAACGCCGCACGACGTAAACGCACACGACGTCCAAAAACTCCGCGATCTTGGCTATAGCGACGGTGAAATTTTGGATGCGACCAATCACGGTGCGCGTATGTCAGCCATCGACATCATCTTTGACGCGTTTAAAATCGAAAAAGATTTCTAACGCTTTGGGGAAAATGAGTTTTTTCCCCTTCTCTCTAAAATGAAATAGGATGTTTCTATCCTTTTAAATTTAAAAACGGCTTGATATGATCGATTACTTCAACCAAATTTTCTTGTAATTTCATGACTTCAAAAATATCTTTGTAAGCCCTTGGGCTTTCGTCAAGAGTTTTAGAGGTGTGATTCGTGACGATCCCTTGCATATCGGTATAAAATTCTCCTAAATCAAGACCGGATAGGGCTTTACTTCGTGACAAAACACGACCGGCTCCGTGCGAGCTTGAAAACAATGCCTCATGATTTCCCTTGCCTCTAACGATAAAAGAGCCGTCGCGCATATTGCCGGGGATAACCCCTAGCATCTCTTTTTCAGCGTGTGTCGCTCCTTTACGGTGAATAACATATCCTTCTTTTAATTCAGCATGGTTATGATTACGGTTGATAAACAAAAGTTCTTTGGGATGCCCCATAAGCCTTACGATAGCTTGCACCATTGCTTTGCGATTAGCCAGTGCAAATGCTAAAGCGCACTCCATATCTAGCAGATACGCTTTCCCCTGAGGGGTATGGATTTCAAATCCTACATGTGATTCTAACGCAGCCTTTGACGCGGCTTGTATTTTTTTGATAACATAGTTGTGTTTGGCAAGCTCAAATTTTTCAAGATTGCGTACTTTAAATAAAATATTTGCTTCTTCAAATTCTTTTTCAAACTCTTTTTGATCAACGCTATTCATCGCCGCTTCATACATGTAATGTTCGGCTATTTTTTTTCCAAATCCTCTGCTACCCGAGTGAATGACAATCCACACCTTAGCGTCTTTGCCTGTACCTAATTCAATAAAGTGATTACCCCGCCTAACGTTCCAAGCTGGTATTGACCTACTTCTTCATAAAACGCTTGGGCGACAAGTGTGCAAGGAAGAGGCGTATAAGACTGTTTTGTACTATGTTTTTCTATACCTAAAGGAATGGCTTCTAAAATTTTTGCTTTTAATTCCTCTGCATGTAAGTCATCTTTGGTCATGTCCAATTTCAGCGCACACATACCGCAACCGATATCATATCCCACATAAGAAGGAAAGACGATCCCTTCGGATTTAATGACGGCTCCAATAGGTAAAGTATAACCCGTATGAGCATCCGGCATTAAGGCTCCTTGAACGTTACAAGGTAAACTCATTGCTTTTTCAAATTGCGCGAGGGCTTCTTTTTCAAGTGCTTCGGCATAGATTTTAACGGATTTCATGGCTAGATTCCTACAATCGTAAAAGATTTGTTTTCGATAACGGCTTTTTCAAGATAGTGGATAAACGTATCGATGATCGTCATAATATCTTGACGTATCAGTGCTATCTCTTGTTCATGCGGATAGGATAGCTTAAAATCTTCATCGTGAATGAGCTCAAAAAGAAATGCAAACCGCTTCTGAAATGCTTCATCGGAGTAACTCATAACTCTATTTTTTTCTTCTAAAAAAAGTGCGGATAATCGTTGAGCACTTTCGCCCGTAAAATCGGTAATCCCATACTCATCGTAAAAATCAAAAGCATTAAAGAGTACGCTGAATTCTTCAAATACACTCATTTCCAGACGAAGCACGGTATTTTTTTCAACAACATCTCGTTTGATCCAATGCACATTATTTGCTTCCCAACTAAAACCATAAGCTTCTTGCAAATAGACACATTCATAGGTGGCTTCTGTTTCAAAATTATCTGCAGATAAAAGGTATAACGGCATTGTAAGCTCCTCCTTGAGTAACATGCAAGGTAGCGGTGGATTTGAACCACCTCCTTCATATCCTGTTCCGATATGACGACCCACGTCTCCATCCTTGCGTTAAAAAGACACGATTGGTTTTTAACACGAAAAGTATATAATTCTTTTGTGTCATATTCCGTCCACTTGAAAAAAGGCGTCATGATGGGGAAAGTATCATCTACGTATCGCGTGATCGAAATTTTGAAAGCCCTCAATGAGGGTCAAGTTCTAAGTATCGACACTTTGTCTTCTTCATACGATACCAGTGCACGTTCCATTCGTAGAGATTTTGAGTTGATTAAAGAGATATTTGGAGAGATACTCATTTCTCCTCAAAAAGGATGCTATCAAGCCGTTGGAAAAATCATTTTGCAAGATACTCTTAACTCCACGGAGTTATATATGCTTAAAAATATTCTCGCACTTTCCGACAAATCGCATCTCAATCTTTCTAAAACCATTGATTCTAAAATCAAAAAAGCAATGATCAAAGAATCAGGTGATTCACCGTACGTATTTAAGAACAAACCCTATGAAGAAATTTATGAACATAAAGAAAAATTTCGCTTTTTAGAACACGCCATTACCTTTCGCAAAGAAATTAGTTTTACCTACCAAAATGCAGATAAAATCAACACTTTTATCCTAAAACCTTATAAAATTTTATTTATCAATGAGAACTTTTATCTAGCCAGTGAATTTCAAAACAAAAAAATGATCCTTTCGCGTATAGCCATGATAGAAGCACTTTATTATACGGGGCAGACCTTCAATCATAATCATGACATAATGGAATTTATATACGATATGCAATCTCCTTGGGCAACGTATAAAGAGAATTTTAAACAAGAACTAAAAGAAATTATCGTTCAGATTCCCAAAGAACAAGCCAAATACTTTAAGCTTAAAAAATTTCTTCCCTCTCAAAAGATTCTCCATGAAGATGAAGAGGGTGTACTAACGCTTGCTTACACGGTTACTTCTCAAAATGAGGTCATTACCCTTATCAAGCAATGGATTCCCTACATAAAAATTATCGCTCCTGATGGCTTATCTTGGATGATGAGAGGGGTGGCGAAAAAGTTCTTAGAAAATTTTGAGAAGTGAAATTTACGAGAGATAAATACCGTTTAGAAGCCCAATAACATTGAAAGTCTATTAGGAATTTTAAGGTATAATTTCGCAACTTTTTTAAGGCTTACATGTAATGATCAATAACGAAATTTTCTATCTTTTTGCCATTATCTCCGTCGGTTATATCTTAGGCAACGTCAAAATCAAAGGTTTTTCGCTCGATGTGACCGCGATGCTTATCGTAGCGCTCATAGCGGGGCATTACGGCATGGTTATTTCCGATGCGTTTCAGTATTTCGGTCTGGCGATTTTTATCTATGCGGTCGGATTACAATCCGGTCCCGGTTTTTTTGATACGATCAAACACGAAGGTCTCAAACTCAACCTTTTAGCGGCACTTTTGTTGGTTATTTTGTTTGTGATCATCTTTGCTACCGGACATTTTTTGCATATGCCCAAAACCATTATCGACGGTATTTTTACCGGTGCGTTGACTTCCGTTCCGGCATTGGCGGCGGCTTTGGAGATCAAGCATACGCCCGCAACGTCGGTTATGTTCGGTTTGGTATACCCTTTCGGTATCGTCGCGACCGTTTTGTTTATACGCCTTTTGCCCGTCTTTTTCCGCATTGATTTGCAAAAAGAGGTTGAGGCGTACGAAGCGGCGCAAAAGAGCCGGTTTCCCGATATTTTGACGCGCAACTTTCGCATCACGAACGAAAATTTTAAAACCACGCAAATTAAAAAATCGCAAATCGAAGCCATGACTTCCACGGTGATCGAACGCATGAGCACCGAGAAAATCGATAGCACCGAAGACGACGACATTTTGCTTCGCTACGGCGACGTCATTCGCGTCTGCGGAACGGAAGAACAGCTTGGCAACCTTAGCATCGTTTTGGGAGAGAGCATCGGCGAAGAGCATGTTTTTGACGACAATATGATCGTTTTACGGCTTTTAACGACGTCCAAAGAGATCATCGGCAAAAAAATCGGTACGGTCAAGGAGCTTAAATCGCTTCGCGCGGTTATTACCAAGGTTCGACGTGCGGGTATCGACATCGCGGCTTATCCGAATTTGACGTTGCGCTTGGGCGATAAACTCCATGTCGTCGCACCCGAGATGTACGCCGAAAAAGTAACGAAAATCATCGGTAACGACCTTTTAAAATATCCCGCGGCAGACTTTTTACCGATAGCCCTCGGCGTCGTCGTCGGCATTCTTTTGGGAAGCGTTCCGCTTGCGTTACCGTTTGTCGGAACGATCAAGCTCAGTTTCGTGGGCGGCATTTTGATCTCGGCGTTGGTACTCGGACGACTCGGGCGCGTCGGGCCGATCGTGTGGAATCTCTCGCCGCACTCGACGTCGCTTCTGAAAACTTTGGGACAGTTGATCTTTATGGCAACGCTCGGTACGAATGCGGGTAAATACTTGGTCGAGTCTTTGGAAAACAACGGGTTTATCCCTATTTTGGTTGCATTGGGTGCATTGTTGGTTGCCCTTGCCGTGGTCGCGTTGATTTGCCGTGCGATTTTCAAGATGAACTTTATCGATATTTTGGGACTTCTCTCCGGAGCGATGACCTCGACGCCGACCTTAACGATGGCGAATAACATCACCAAAACCGATTATCCCTCCATCGCATATGCCGCCGTCTATCCTTTAGGGCTGGTCTTGGTTATCGTCTTGGCGCAATTGGGTATGAAGATGATGTAACATGCAGATGAACGTCCTCACGCACAACCATTGGCTCAACCACTATGTTTTAAACAAAGAATTGAGCCTGCTTGCGGGGATTTCATCGAACGCTTATCGGTATTGGAAAGGCGTGGAAGCGGCAAAATTCGACGATGCTAGGGTTGTTTTTTTACGTAAAGAGAGCATTTTGCCCAAGTATCGATCTATCGTTGCCAAATGTACCGATCTTAGCGGTATGGTACAATCCCAAGCCTTTTGCAAATACACGGGTCTAGCCCCCTCGCACCTTATAGAAGGTAACAACTCTTGCATCTACAAAGCGCTAAACATCATCGACGTTTGCGATATCAAATTCGTCAATCTCAAAAAATTTTACGATGATTTGAACTTGGATTACGGTTACCACATTTATATCGAAAAATGCCGCTATTTCGGTCCTTCGCCCTTGGAAAAAAAGATTCATCTCAGTAGCGGAATTTGCGTAGGATACTATTAAGGATGTAACGCAAAAATCACGTTGCTTTCGTTATAATACCACTCGATAAAACGCAAAAGGGGTCAAGGATGTTTGGTTCAAAACGAATCGCAGAGCTGGAAAGCGAAAACCAACGTTTAAAGCAAGAGCTTCAAACCGCACGCCAAGAGGTCGAAACGTACCGTCTTGCGCAACACGATCTTCAAACGACGTCGCTTAACGAGCCGGCAGACACGAGCAAAGAAGAACTTCTTTCTATTTTACTCGGAAGCTATGAAGACGGTATGAACTTTTTACAAAATACCATTGAAGAAAGCCTTACGATGCTCGGCGAAATCAACACGCTAAACGACGCTTCGATGCTCGGCGGTCAAAACGTCGAGAAGCAAACCCAAGAGATTTTAACGTCGATGGAAAAAATCCAACTTCTCACGCAAAACTTTACGCGTGATGTGGAAAATCTCTCAAATAGCGTTTCGGCGATTAGCGATATTATCAATTTGATTAAAGATATTTCCGATCAAACCAACCTTCTTGCACTCAATGCCGCGATCGAAGCCGCACGGGCGGGAGAACACGGACGCGGATTTGCCGTCGTTGCCGATGAGGTACGAAAACTGGCGGAACGTACGCAAAAAGCAACCTTGGAAGTCGAGTCGAATATCAGCATTTTAAAACAAAACACCAACTCTATGGCAGATACGAGTGAAACGTTCCAAACCGAATCACGCGCTTCTATGGCGATTTTGGATAAATTTTCCGTCGAAATTCAAACGGTGCTTTCCAATTCGACGAGCATTACCAACAAATGCGACAACGTCACCAACGAAATTTCCGTCAGTAACGGTAAAATCGACCATATTTTACTCAAACTCAGAGGCTACAATGCCGCTCTGAAGCATCAAAACACCGACATAATGGGACACACGTCATGCCGCTTCGGCAAATGGTTTACAAGCGTGCAACAGTTACTCAATACCACCATCGTTCATGAAGTGAGCGATCACCATACGCGCGTACATGACGGACTGAAAAAAGCCGTTGAAATTTTTGCGACAAAAAACAGTACGGCTGAGGGTATCGAAGCGTTTAAAGCGGTTGAAAAATCAAGTAAAATCGGCTTTGAAAAACTCATTGAAGCGTTTAAGGCGATTCGTAAATCGTAAAAAAGAAGGATTAACGGCTTTACATGTAAAGCCATTAATCCTCAAATAAGCACAAAATCGTTATACTTCCAGTTCTTTCAAAAATAGAGAGGTGTCCGAGCGGTTGAAGGAGCACGCCTGGAACGCGTGTGTGGGGCAACTCACCGAGGGTTCGAATCCCTTCCTCTCTGCCATTTCTTTCAAAAATTCTTTTTCAATTCATCGTTTGATTTTTAGATTTCCCCTTTTTGCGTACTATTTTAGTGCCGACATGTCAAGATTTTTCGTAGAAATTTTTTCACGCACATTCGTTACAAAAAGCGATATACTTAAGACTTTCAAACCATACGATACACAAGAAGTCTTATGAATTATATCGGCTCGAAATACAAATTATCCTCTTTTTTGAAAAAGACCATTACCGATGTCCTCGGTTGCGACTTATCCCAAAAAGTGTTTTGCGATCTTTTTGCGGGTACGGGAATCGTGGGAAGAAGCTTCAAAAATGACGTCAAGCAGATCATTAGTAACGATCGCGAAGCGTACAGTTTTGTGTTAAACAAGCATTACATCGAAAATTGCGAAACGATTGCCGAGCAAGACGCGTTGATCGAAGAGCTTAATGCCCTTGAACCTATCGATACCGGTTTTATTTACACCCATTATTGCATAGGAAGCGAAAGCGGTAGGCGTTACTTCAGCGATGAAAACGGTCAGAAAATCGATGCGATACGCACGCAAATCGAAGCATGGAAAACCGCGGGCACGATCAACGACGCGGCATACTACTTTTTAATCGCCTCTCTCATCGAAAGTGCCGATAAAATAGCCAATACCGCGTCCATTTACGGCTCTTTTTTAAAAGAACTCAAAAAACCCGCCGCACGGAAGTTGGTTCTTTCCCCCGCCGATTGCGAGCTTGGCATCAGCTCTCACGTCGTTTATCAAAAAGACGCTAACGTGCTTATCAAAGAGATCGAAGGCGATATTTTATACCTTGATCCGCCGTACAATCACCGAGACTACGGAGCGAATTACCACCTGCTCAATACGATTGCCCTATACGATACGTTTACGCCCGAAGGCATTAGCGGGTTACGCGCCTACCAGAAAAGTAGCTATTGTAAGAAAAAAGAGGTTTTTCGTGCATTTGAAGAGTTGATTAAACAGGCTCGATTTTCTTCGATTTTTTTGAGCTATAACGACGAAGGGCTTATGAACGCCATCGACATCCGCAAAATCATGTCAAAATACGGCCGTTATCACTTAGAAAAAAAAGCGTATCGTCGTTTTAAAGCCGACAAAACGGAAAATAGAAATCACAAAGCCGACACGACGTACGAGTATTTACATATTTTGGAAAAATACTAATGCGCTTCGTTATTCTTTGAGCAGCAGAGCATTTTTGCATCCGAGATCAAAACCCATCGTGCATGATTGAGAAAACAATTCGATTGCTTTTTGTCTATTTTGAGCCACGCCTTGTCCGTCACGGTACATCACGCCTAGATTAAAGCAACTTTTTTCATAACCTTCATTGCATGTTTGTTGAAAAAGTTTTGCGGCTTCGACAAAGTTTTTTCGCACGCCTTCACCTTTATACTACATGAGTGCGGTCGAATAGCACCCTCTCGTATGCCCTTTTTCGCAGGCTTGATAATAAAGCGTGAACGCCTTTATCGTATCTTGCGTAACGCCTTCGCCTTTTTCGTACATTATGCCGAGATTATAACAACCATCGACAAATCCTCCCTCACATGCTTTTGTCAATAACATCATTGCTTTTTGATCGTCTTTATAAACGCCCACACCTTCGTCGTACATCAGCGCAAGGTTATAGCATGCCTCCATTACGTTATTATCGCAGGCTTCTTCAAAAAAGAGGCTTGATGCCATATAGTTTCCTTTTTCATAGGCACCGAGTCCTTCGCTTAAAGCATCGGCGTGAAGCATACCGATACTGAAATAAAACCCTATCGCGATTTTAAAGATAAGAGCTTTCATCGTATCTCCTTAATAATATTTGCCCTTGTACGTTATTTCGTCAAACAACAGCTCTTCTAAGAGTTCGGGAAAAAGGCGCATAACGATGAACAACGCCGTATTATTGGCAATCGACATCGGCGTATTTGCCGTGGAAATCGCTTGATCAATGTAGCTTTGATCCTCTTTGGAAAAACGTTTGATCGAATAAATAAAATCTTTGATCGTCTCTTTGGCCGAAGCATCGTTTGCACTTGTTGAAAATAATTCGTGCAACCGCTTCAAATCCCAAATCGAAGACGCAAAAATCTCTTGGATACTCGGTGTCGCCAAAAATGCGCTAAATGCCGTTTTGACGTCAAAATCGATAATCTTGCTCGGCTTATCGTTTCCGATAAAAAAGATTGCCTCGCGCGTTATTTCTCCGCCGTAAATCTGTTTTTCTTGAAATCGATGCGCAATAAAAACCGCCCGTTTTCCGATTCTTTGGCTAATTGCATCGCTACATTTGAGTTTTTTCCATGCAAGTTCGCGGTACTCTTTGGGAGGGTTTTTTCCGTTCAAAATAACCGATTTAATCGCATTTTGCTCGTTTGCGTCCACACCTTCGACCGTAACATTCGCATGGTTCGCCGCTTTATCGTTGCAACCGAGCAAAAGCCACGCCGTGATCAAAAGGGTTAACCATTTTCGCAACATAGACGCTCCTTTACACCTTTGACTTTATTGTATAACGCAACGACTTAAAGCATTCAAAAGGATTTTATTAACATTCAATTTAACCTATTCGTCTATAATCATTAAAAAATTACGGAAAGAAAAGAATGTCCCACTCTTTAAGCGAACGTCAGTTGATCCTTATTCTCGCCTCCTTATCGGCAATTTCTCCTTTGTCGATCGATATGTATTTGCCGGCATTCCCTTCCATTGCAAGCGACCTTCATACGTCCATACCCAACGTCGAATTTAGCCTCAGTCTTTTTTTCTTCGGTATTGCGATGGGTCAGCTTTTCGGCGGACCAATTTCGGACGCTTACGGAAGAAAACCGCTGATTAGCATCGGATTGATTCTTTTCGGGCTCAGTAGCTTTGCGCTTATTTTTACGCATGATATTACGCTTTTTTGGATTTTACGCGCGATTCAATCTTTCGGCGGCGGCATCGCTACGGTGAACGTCTCTGCTTCCGTGCGCGATCGATACGAGGGTAAAGAGAGTGCACGCGTCTTTTCACTGATTGCCATGATTATGCTAACCGCACCGCTGATGGCACCTACGCTCGGTGCTTTATTTTTGAAACTCTTTGCTTGGCGAAGTATTTTTGTTTTCTTGTGCGTTTATGCCCTTATCATTCTTACGATCTACTTTTTTTTCTTTCCCAAGGACGTGCAAAGCAACACGAAAGTGACCCCTTTTCAAAACTACAAACGCGTTTTAAGCCATAAAACGGCGATGGTTTTAATCGTATCTCAAATATTGTGCTCATCTGGGATGTACACGTTCATTACCTCTTCATCGTTTATTTATATGGAACATTTCCACATCGGAGCAACTCTTTTTTCGTTTTTCTTCGCAAGCAACGTCATTTTATTGATGGTTACGGGTAAACTCAACGTTCATCTTGTCAAACGTATCGAGCCTTTTTACCTCTTGCGTTTCGGTATGATTTTACAAGCACTTTTGGGTTTTTTGCTTTTTATGTTTCGCGATCAAAGCATTAGCGTTATTTTTCCGTTGATTATGCTTTACATCGGCTCTTTAGGCTTTATTTTTTCCAATTCAGTTTCATTGACGCTAGAATTTTTCCCAAACATCAGTGCTTCCGCGAATGCGATTATCGGCGTTTTGCAATACAGCGTGGGTGCTTTGATGGGCTTTGTCGCAAGCTTTTTGCATGACGGAACGCTTTTACCCGTTATGGGCGTGATGATGGGAGTAAGTCTTTGCAGCGTGACGCTCTTTTTAGTCGGTGTTCGAAATGATGCTTTTCATCATCATACTACGCCAGCATCGTAGTATTTTTTTATCGACCGTCGAGAGGGCTAACGAGGCTATTGCCTCTTCATCAAACCAACCGTCGAGTGCTTTGCCGCAATATCGCGGTTGAAACACTTCGAGTTCGAGTTTGAAATGACTATAGGTGTGACGGACAATACCTAAAAAACGACCTTCGGGTTTTTTATCCGTTTGCACAAAACCCCAAAGTCCGTGTAAAAGCCTCTCTTTACGTTGAATCAATCCTAATTTTCCCTCCTGAATCACAACCGAAGCAAACCGTTTTTTAATCGGAATTTTCGGTTTTTTAACGCTTTGCGGATAACTTTCGGGATTCGTTTTGCCTTGACATGTCAGTTTCATCGGACACGCATTACATGTAGGATTTTTAGACGTACAAACCATCGAGCCTAAATCCATCATCGCTTGATTATACTCAAAGGGGCGTTTCGTATCCAAAAGCTCCCATGCTTTTTGCCACAATACATTTTCATTCTTGACATGTAAGGCAAAATAGCGGCATAAAACACGCTTAACGTTGGCATCTAAAATCGGTAATGCTTGGCGATAGGCAAACGCACAGATCGCATGTGCCGTACTTTTCCCGATTCCTTTAAGTCCACCGAGTTCTTCGGGAGTTTTCGGCAAAACCCCCTGACATGTCAGCGCCGTATGATGAAGGTTTTTAGCCCGCGTGTAATATCCAAGACCTTCCCATGCTTTTAAAACATCGTCCAAAGGAGCTTCGGCTACACTTTGAAGGGTTTCAAATCGCTTTAAAAACGGAAAATAAAACCGCTCCAAAACGGTTTTAACTTGCGTTTGCTGAAGCATAATCTCGCTGAGATAAATACGATACGCATCGTCGGTTTGTCGCCACGGTAAATCGTGACGACCGTTAGTTTGATACCACGCGTAAAGGCGATCGTGAACGACGCTTAAGAAAGACACCATTGAATCGGTTGTTGTCGGGTTTGAATCAAATAGTCGTTACTTTTGGAAAACGGTTTTGAACCAAAAAATCCGCGATAACTTGATAAAGGTGAAGGGTGAACGGAACGCAAAATGAGATGTTTTTTTGCATCGATCAGCGAAGCTTTCGCACCGGCGGGACTTCCCCAAAGAATAAAAACAAGATGCTCTTTTTGCGCGCTTAGACGTTTGATAACCTCGTCCGTAAAGATTTCCCATCCTTGTCCGCGATGCGAATTGGCTTCGCCCGCACGTACGGTTAAAACGGTGTTGAGCAAAAAAACGCCTTGATTTGCCCATGCGCTCAAGGTTCCGTTTTGAGGGATAGGGCATCCTAAGTCATCGTGAAGTTCTTTGAAAATATTTTGTAAAGAGGGTGGATACGGCACGCCTTCTTGCACCGAAAAAGAGAGTCCGTGTGCTTGACCTGTTCCATGATAAGGATCTTGTCCTAAAATAACCACTTTAACTTTGTCAAATGGTGTATGATCAAACGCCGCAAAGATATTAGCACCGCTCGGATAGATCGTAAAATGTTTTTTTTCTTCGAGCAAAAAAGCTTTTAAGGTCTCAAAATAGGGTTTTTGAAACTCGTCCCATAAAACCTTCTTCCAACTTGCTTCAATTTTAGGATCGACCATACGCTTCCTCTATGTTTTTTAAGAATTTTTGGGTAAAATACGCTTCGCCTTCTTCTAGACCTGTGCAACGTCTTCTAAGAGCATCGCTTCAGGGTGGGAACACAGCAGAGCACTTTTTTAAGGTGTGTGCCGCAGCCATCTGGAAGAGGGTTTTTTATTTTATACTTCTTTTACGCTCCAAAATAGTTTTCAATTTCCAAGGCTAACTCGTAAAAATCGGCATTGCCCATTTTCCCTTTTTCTTTGAGCTTTTGACGAATATGTTCTTTACCTTGGATCAACTCTTTGGATTTGACGCCGTGCGAAATCGAAAGCGTAGCTTCGATAAATGCGGCTAAATTATCGCAATTTTTAAGCGCTTTACCGTCGATGGTATGGAATCGCTCTTCGTTGTATTCGCAAGGATCGTCGATCGCCGTTATTTCATGCTCAAAAATGCGATTCATAAATTCGTCTTTATGGTTGTCGCCGTACAAACCGAGCAAATACTTAAACTCTTTGAGTAAACCCTCGGGTAAATTCGGCAAAATTTCTTCTTCGATCATCTTAATTTCAAATTCGCTGATAATGTCATCCAAACCGCTTACGGAATATTTGACCGGAGAGATAATATCGCGCGTTAAAGCTTCGGGAAGATCGTGGAACAGGGCACAAAAAAAGTTATTGACCAAACGAGTGTCGCACGCTTTGGCCGAGAGCGAATAAAAATAACCCAAAATCGCGACGATGAGCATGTGTCCCAAAACGGACGTTTCGGGAATGCGCGGCGTTTGCGCCCAACGTTTTTGAAAACGAAGACGTCCGCTTAGATCGATTACTTTCGAAATTTTCTTATTCATCGCCATTTTTCGAATGCTAATCAGCTCGTAATAATCCTCGATTTCCTCTTCCACCGCTTCTTTAACACGGTCGATATTGTTTAAAAATTGGCTCGTTTGATACACGATCGAAAATTCCCAACGTGTTGACATGTAAGAAGCCGCTTTCAAAATAAAACGCTCTTTTTTATACATAGAACTATCGCTAATATACGTCTCAAACCGTCGGTAAAACGCTCCGTTTTCAATTTCACTGAGCGAATCGTACAGTTGGGAAAGTACCCACGTATTAATCTCTTTTTCTTTTTTTTGAAGTGCTCTTCGGAAAACGTCAGGGCGAATATCGGTCACGACCACGCGACGTAAAAATTCGAAAATACCCGCTTCAATCAACGAACGCATATCGATACTTTCGTCACCTTCCATTTTCGCCACGAAATAAGCGATAATAAACTTGTGTGCTTGTTTGTCGAGTTCCACCAACTCTACCATACGCGGATAATCGTTCCAACGTTGAATAGACGCCGCGCCGAAAAATTGTTCGATGAGTTTTGGATTTAACATGTGCTCTCGTTTCGTACGACTTTAGAATCGATCTCGATAACGGTATGAACGTTTCCGCGCGGATTAAAATCGGCAACGACTTTGAGCCACTTGGGTTTGAGTTTTGTGTCTAAAAGATCGTAAATTTCATTTGCCGAATTTTCATGGCTGATATTACGATTCATAAAACTGTTGATGTAAAGTTTGATCGCTTTTAACTCGACCACCCACTCGTTTGGAATATAATCGATGTAAATTGTTGCAAAATCAGGATAACCACTTCGTGGACACAAACAACAAAACTCCGGCAAGGTCAATTTAATAACGTAATTTTTTTTGTGTTGATTGGGCCAAATTTCCAAATCTTTTTCAACATCAAACTCTTTAATAATTTTTTCACCGTATTTCATCTATTTCTCCTATGGATTTGGGCTTTGAGATATAAAATCCCTGTATAAAATCAGGTTCGTACGCTTTTGCTTTTTCAAAAAGAGTCTTTTTATCGACAAATTTTATCATAGTCCGTATATGAAGCGACCTTGCCAGTTCACTATAATGCTTGAGTAAAACACTGTATGGATCCGCTTCAATATTTTTGGTAAATTCAATATCAAATTTTATCCAATCAATCGTAAGATATTTTAAATACTCGAAACTCGCGTTATTTCCGCCGAAATTTCCAAGTGCGATTTTAAAACCGAATTCTCGGTAACTTTTAACAATTTCATTAAAACGCCCCATCTCTTCGTAACTTTTTTTTTCGATAATTTCGAGAATAAAACGATTCGGATCGATTTTGAGACGTTTAAAAAGCGTTTGAAGGTAACGTTTAAAAGCGGTATTTCGCAGTGAAACCGGCGAAATTTCAATGCAAAACAACGCATCGGTTTGTTCTAAAAGTGGTTTTAACTCTTCTAAAAGCAATCCAAAAACTTTTTCGTCGAACTCTTTTTCGTATCCCGCATGGTTGACAATACGTTGAATTTGTTGCTTACTAAGAATACCTTGTTCTTGTAAATCGATACGCGTTAAAATTTCATACAGTTTTTGGGAACGGTCGTCGTATTTTACGCAGGGTTGATATTTAAAAAAAAGACGGTTTTCCTGAATGGCATGAACAATCATTTTATTCATAGCATCGGGTTTTAATATTACCGTTTCTTCTTCTTTTTTATCCGTTTCTTCGCTCAATAAAATCAATTTTTCAATGATGTTTTCCGTCGATTCGTCGTAATGTGCTCCAATCATCGCAAAATCGATTTTAACTTCGATATTATCGATACCGACATTTTGAATGCTTTTCGTAAAAAGCATCATAAAGTGTTTTAGCTCTAAAGAAGGATAACGCGTATAAAAAAGAAACATACTGTTACTGTAACGACCGATCGGTACGTTTTTTAAATGATGTTCAGTCAAAAACGCTTGTAATTTTTCAATCAATTTTTTCAAAACGCTATCACCGTTATTAAAGCCGTAGCGATCGTTAATATCACTCAAATTTTTGACATGTAATAAAACGATCAGCGTTTGATCTTTTTGTTTGATCTTTTCAATTTTTGAGAGAATTTTTGTTCGATTAAATGTTTTAGTAATCGGATCGATCAGCGTCGTTTGAAAACCGTAATAGATCAAATAAACCGTGTAATACACGTAAACGGGAATTAATAAAATGAGAAGAATAAAATTGAACGTATCGTGCTTAAAAAGCTGTGATGCATGAAAAAATATGCCCAAGAGAAGAAGAAAAGGAAAGGCGATTTTTAAGGCGGTAATAAATCGATTTTCTCTTTCTTTCTTCTCCGAATAGAGCATTAAACGTCCAAGTGTTTAACGTCTTTGGCGTGATCTTGAATGTATTGTCGGCGCGGCTCGACTTCATCGCCCATGAAAAGCGTAAAGGTTTCGCTTGCAAGTTCGGCATCTTCGACTTTAACTTGTAATAAACGTCTGTTTTCGGGATTCATCGTCGTTTCCCAAAGCTGTTCAGGATTCATTTCACCCAGACCTTTATAGCGTTGGATATACGCACCTTTTTTAGCATTTTTTTCAATTTCGTCTAAAATTTCAATCGGATCGCGTCCTTCAAAAACGTCAAAATCGCGCTCTTGAATTTTGCCGTAAATATAACGTGCCTCTTCGTATAAAGCATTGCCGTAAAAAGTATCGTCTAAGAGTAACTCTTCCAAGCCGTCATTGGTTTGAATAAACAGATGAAGACTCTCAGGCGTAATATAATGGTTTAATAAATTGTATCCGACTTTTTGAATATACGCTTTAATCGCTTCGAAAAGCTCGTGTGAAGGAAGAGAGATTAAATCCGGATTTTCAATTAAATAACGAACCACTTCGATCATCGAAAAGCGTTTTTCAAGCTCTTTTAAAATACCGCGATACGCTGCGATAATTTTAAAATAATCGATTAAATCCGGCGTTCCAACGCCTTCTATTTCCATCGTTTCCAAACCCGACTCGATTAAGAAAGCATTCATTTCGGTATCGTCTTTGAGATAAATCTCTTTTTTACCCTTTTTATAGCGATACAACGGCGGTTGTGCTAAATAGACGTAACCGTTATCGACGATCGGTCGCAAGAAACGGAATAAAAACGTTAAAAGGAGCGTTTGAATATGACTACCGTCGACATCGGCATCGGTCATAATAATGAGTTTGTGGTAACGTAATTTTTCTTCGTTAAACTCATCGCCGATACCGCATCCAAGAGCAGTAATCATATTTTTGATTTCGTCCGATTTTAAAATTTTATCCAAGCGGCTTTTTTCAACATTTAAGATTTTACCTTTAAGCGGCAAAATGGCTTGAAAAACCCTATCACGTCCCTGTTTTGCCGAACCGCCCGCACTATCGCCCTCAACGAGGTAAAGTTCACAAATAGAAGGGTCTTTACTTTGACAATCCGCCAATTTTCCCGGAAGCGTACCGATGCTCATAGCATCTTTTCGACGCGTTAAATCACGCGCGTTTTTAGCCGCTTCACGACCGCGTGCCGCCATAAGAGCTTTATTCATAATGGCTTTGGCTTCGATCGGATTTTCTTCAAAATATTTAACTAATTGCTCATAAACCAATTTTTGAACAATCGGTTTAACGTACGAACTTCCGAGCTTTCCTTTGGTTTGACCTTCAAATTGCGGTTCGGGAACTTTAACGCTCACAATAGCGATCAAACCTTCACGCACGTCATCGCCCGTAATTTTGGCATCTTTTTCGCGGATACCTGCGTTTAAAGAGATGTAATTGGTAATAGCTCGCGTCAAGCCGGCACGGAAACCGCTTTCGTGTGTTCCACCGTCGATGGTTTTAATGTTGTTGACAAACGAATACACGATCTCGCTGTAGGTCGAATTGTACATCATCGCGATATCGACTTCTACGTCTTCCACGCTTGCCGTATAGTGAACCGCTTCGGCAACTTTTTCTTTTTTGTTAAGATCAAGAACAAACTGTCTGATACCGCCCTCAAAATGGTACGTTTCGGCGCGTCCGTCACGTCCGTCTTTAAGTTCGATTTTAATTTTAGGATTTAAATAGGCAAGTTCGCGAAAACGTTGTGCCAAAATTTCAAATTGAAACTCTGTCGTTTCAAAAATCGTACCGTCGGGCCAAAATTCAATCGTCGTTCCCGTTCGATTCGTGGTTTTAACAATATCTAAAGGCGTTTGAGGAATACCGCACGCAAATTCTTGGCGATGTTCGTTTCCCTCGCGCTTGATCGTTGCAACAAGTTTAGACGAAAGCGCATTTACGACCGAAACACCTACACCGTGCAAACCGCCGCTCACTTTATAGGTATCTTTGTCAAACTTTCCGCCGGCATGTAAGACGGTTAGAACAACCGTTGCCGCGGACATATTTTCGCCTTCATGCCAACCGACGGGAATTCCCCGTCCGTTATCGGTAATAATTGCCGATCCCTCGCGCGTCAATTCCACTTTAATATAATCGCAATAGCCCGCCATTGCCTCATCGATAGAGTTATCGACGACTTCGTAAATTAAATGGTGTAAGCCGTTGATATTCGTGTCGCCGATATACATACCAGGGCGTTTACGAACCGCTTCAAGGCCTTTTAAAACTTTAATATTGTCTGCACCGTAAGTACTCATAATTTCTCCGCTTCTTTAATAATTCTTATATCATAATCGGCATAACGATCGTCATAAAATTTTCACTTTCTAAGGTAAAAGGAAGACCGCTATCGTTAAAACCTAAGGTAAAACTGTTGTTTTCGATGTGAGATAGAAAATCTAAAACGTAACGGCTGTTTACCGCAAGGTAAATTTCGTTTTCAAGTCCCGTATGAAAATCGATTTCCGTTTTTGCTTCAATGTTATCGTCGTTTAAACTCTCAAAAATAATCTTTTCGGATTGAAACGTGAGTTTAATTTCCGCCGAAATAATTGCAATTTGTTTGATTGCATCGATCATTAATTCTCGACTGAGCGAGAGTGAATAATTTTTTGTTTTAGGAATAATGCGTGCGTAATCGGGAAATTTACCGTTAATGAGCTTTGTGTAGAAGGTAAAATAGCTCGATTGTGCAATCAACGTATTTTCATCGTAGAAAATTTCGATTTCGTCGAAAAAGAGTTTTTGAATTTCCGAAATGGCTTTTTTAGGAATAATCAACGAAAAATTGTGTTCGGTTTGTTGCTCAATACTCATAACCGCCAAACGTTTTGTATCGGTAGCAACCAGATGAATCGTATTGTCTTTAATATCGATCAATGCACCGTTAAGTTCAAATTTTGGATTGTTCGTATCGATGGAAGGGGCAATTTTTTTAATTGCGCGTACCAAAGTTGCACTGTCGATGTTAAATTTCGGTTTGTTGTCGATTGCCGGAAAGATCGGGAAATCGGAAGGATTGAGCATCGGAAGTTTAAATTTGGAATGGCTTTGTTGAATATGAAGATAATCGTTAATCGTTTCAAGTACGATATCATCGTCTTTCAAACTTTTAATAATATCTAAGAGTTTTTTTCCGTTCGCACTGGCTTGACCGAATGCACTAATTAAAACTTCGGGAGTATGGTAACTCAAACCGATCTCATAGTCGGTTGCTTTGATAACGAGTTGATTTTCTTCCGTCGATAAAAGTACATGTGAAGTGATTTGACTCAAATCTTTTTTCTCAAGGTAAGGTTGAGTATTGAGAAGAATGTTTTCTAAAATGCTTTTTTTAATCGAAACTTTCATTGAGTCTCCTTTAATTATTTATTAAAATAGTTGAAGTAGTAGTTTGGGTTGAATGAGTGAAAACAAGATACATTATACCTAAAAATAGGGCTTTTTGTAGTGAAAGTTTTGGTTCTTGTTTTTCACATGTCATCACGTTTTTCTCTAAAACTTTTTATTTTTCTTTGGTCAAAATTTTATTTTTAAGATCTTCAACTTTGAGTTTAAAGGCTTCGTTTGTTTCGATTAGTTCGTTAATTTTTTTAATATTGTGCGAAACCGCCGTATGATCTTTCATACCGAAATACGATGCCAAGGAAGGCATGGAATTGGGTGTTAGGGTTCTGGCTAAATAAATGCCGATACGTCTGGCTTCGACGATGTTTTTACTGCGTTTGGTCGATTTGATTTCACTCGGTTTGATATTCAGGTCTTTTGCAATAATTTGAATAATATCTTCAAGGCTAATATTTTCGCGGCGTTCTTTAATTTGTTCGCGCATAACGTTTTTGGCAAAATCAAGCGTAATTTCTTGGCGCATCAATAAGGCATAGGCATTGAGGTTAATAATAGCGCTTTCGATTTCACGGATATTGTCGCCCATATTGGAAGCAATGTAATTGACGATGTCGCTGTTTAAATTGATGCCGTCAAGTTCACATTTTTTCTTAATAATCGCAATCTTCGTTTCAAGTTCCGGCAGTCCGATATCGGCGATTAAACCCCATTCAAAACGGCTTTTCAGACGATCTTCCAAACCGTTAATCATTTTAGGCGGTTTATCGGACGTTAAAACGATCTGTTTACCGGCCGAGTGCAATTCGTTGAACGTATGAAAAAACTCTTCTTGCGTTTGAATTTTGTTGGATAAAAATTGGGTATCGTCTATAAGTAAAACATCGCAATTGCGGTATTTTTCACGAAATCGATCCATAGACTGGTTGCGAAGGTTATAAGTAAAATCGTTCATAAATTGTTCGATTGTTGCGTAAATAACGATTTTTCCTTTGGTTTGACAATAATTGCCGATTGCATGAATCAAGTGGGTTTTACCAAGACCGGTCGGTCCGTAGATAAAAACGGGATTGTACATAATACCCGGTTTTTCGGCGATGGATTTTGCGGCGGTATACGCGTATTGGTTAGAACTTCCGACGACGAAGCTATCAAACGTGTAGGAAGGATTTAAAATCGTATTTTTGACGTTTTTGATCGCTTCGATCATCTCTACGGAGCTTGATTTAATTTTGGATGTTTTGAGGTGTTCTTTGAGTACGATTTTAATTTCGGGTTTTTTACCCGTTTTGAGTTCAAAAAGATGGGCTATTTTTTCGGCGTATTTGGTTTTAACCCAATTGGAAATCAAAATATTGGGAGCGACAAAAACCATTTGATCCGAATTGGATGCTTTTTCGTTAAATTTAAGTTGTTTGATGTAGCGTTCAAATTCTAAAGAAGAGATTTCTTCTTTTAAGAGTTCAATAACGGTGTCGGCTAACAATCAATCTCCTTAAAAAAGTCTTCACATCGTGAATAACATGTGAATAAGTTTGTTTTATTTTAACCAAACTATTATTAGTTCCTTGTTAAAGCAAGTGCCGCTATAATGTGAAAAAAGTTATTCACACTGTGACAAACGACGTGAATAAAGGACAAAAATATGGTGATTTTAGGAATAGACCCAGGTACTCGAAACTGCGGATACAGCGTGCTTCGTAAAGAAAAAAACAAACTTATTTTAGTGGAAGCCGGACTGATAAAAATTAAGGAAAAAATTTTACAACATCAGATAGTGGAATTGGTCGAAGGGCTTGATACGATCTTTCGATCCCATGTGATAGACGAAGTGGCGATTGAAGATATTTTCTATGCGTACAACCCCAAAACGGTGCTAAAATTGGCTCAATTTCGAGGAGCGTTAAGTCTTAAAATTTTGCAGCTCAAAGGCAATTTTAGCGAATACACTCCTTTACAAGTCAAAAAAGCGGTTACGGGAAACGGTAAAGCACAAAAAGAACAAGTGTCGTTTATGGTGAAAAAGATTTTAGGCATTCAACAAGAAATTAAGCCTTTGGATATTACCGACGCCATAGCAATCGCTATTACGCATGCGCAAAGGCTTTACTAAATACTACGGTTTTTTGATACTTAAAAGCTTACATGTCAGTCTTGACATGTAAGGCTTAAATGGATACGTTTTCTTTGAGGCTAAAGAGGTATCGGTGTTCTTCGGGAAGTGCTTCGTAAAGGGCATGGGCTAAATTTTGAATTTCCCATAGAGCACTTTTATCGCTTCGAAGCGTTAAAAAGTTTTGAAGGCTTCGTGCGTTAATCGTCCACGTAAGTTCGGTTTTATAGCTCTCCGGAAGGCAGTATTTGGCTTTATCGTTGCTAATGCCTTCATTGAGTACCAAACGCAAGTTTTCAAGTGCTTTGACGCTCATTTCGTCTACCATTTCGACGCCCGTTAGGACAAGGTACTTTTGGGCGCGCTCAAAATCCTTACATGTAAAGAGTGCTTCGTTTTTGAGTTCTTTTAGCGTATAACGGGTCGATTTTACCGAAAGTGAAGCCATACGATGGCGTGCAAGTTCTTGAAGCAAGGCTCTGGAAACGCCTTCGATGTAAAAATTGTACACCAGATGTTCCAACGTTGAAGCGTGTTTAAATTTATTGCCGACGCGATCGATCAGCTCTTTGTCCTTTTCGCCGCCGTTATCGCTTTTATCAAAACTTTGCCAACATGTACGAATCGCATCCGCACAAATAAGCAACGGAGTGTAGTGGTTGAGTGTAATTTTCATGTGTTGAGTCCCAAGTTTTTTGGGACTCATTGTAGTACATGTAAGCTAAAAAAATCTATTTTAATTGAAGAAGCGTATTGAGCATTTCATCCGCAGTGGTGATCGTTTTGGAGTTAGCTTGATAACCTCTTTGGATAACGATCAATTGTGTCAAGGAACGTGATAAATCCACGTTACTCATTTCCAAAGCACTTGAAACGATAGACCCTTTGCTTCCCGTACTGGCTTGACCGATGATTGCCGTACCGGAGTTTGTCGACTGGATGTAACAGTTACCGCCGTCGCTTTCTAATCCGGATTCATTGGTAAACGTAGCCATTGCTACTTGTGCTAAAGAAAAACTATATCCGTTACTAAAACTACCGATAATCGTACCGGTTTCGTCAATACTAATACCCGTTAAATCGCCGCCTGCATAACCGTCTTGAGAAATTCCGGTTGTACTAGAATCGTTATCAAGACTTGTAACGCCGTCAAATTGTCCTAATGAACCTAAACTAAGCGTAATATTTTGGTTGGCAGTTGAGCCGTTATTGGCGGTATAGTTAAGATTTCTCGGCGAATAAGTGGCAAGCGAACCGTCTGAATTAAAACTAATCGTACCGGTTACGATATTTTCAGGATCAACGCCGCTATTAAGCTCACCCGGTTCCGGCACGGAAATCGTCATAGACCATTCGGTACCTCCATCAGAGGTCGTACCCGTTTTGGTATACTGAATCGTTAACGTATGTTTTGAACCCAAAGAATCGTAAATATCGATACTTGACGTCAATGAAGCGGCATATAAATCTCCGGACGTTCGGGTGGTCGAACCGGAAGACAGAGTTCCCGCAAGTGCGCTAAAAACCGTCGTTAAACTATCGTTTTCAGAAATACTATTTGTCGTGTTACTAAGTCCCGTTACGGATATATAGAGGTCAAAATCCCCACCGGGCGTGACCGTGTCCGACGTTGAAGAAAATGCCACGGAAGAGCCTTGAGGAATGGTCAATTCACTGCTTAACGTCGTTTCGGAAAGCGCATAAGTACCTGCCGCGTAAGTTGTTCCGTTAATGGTTACGGCACTGCTGAACGTATAAGTACCTGCCGGTAACGTCGTTCCGCTTGAGAGGGTAACGTCGGTATTGGTTAACGCATAATTTAAAGAAGCTTCTTTAAACGTCGCTTGTGCCGTATTCGTTCCTGCCAAAAGGGAAATGCTGGTTGCCGCCGAAAAATCCGCAATAGATCCTTGAGGAATCGTAACGGCATCGTCAAGCGTCGTATCCGCAAGCGTGTAAGTCGTACCGGCAGTGTAAGTCGTACCGTTAATCGTTACGTCGGTCGTAAAGGTATAATCGCCTGCCGGTAAAACGGAATCTTCCGGCAAAGTTAGAGAAGAACTCTCTAAAAGTTCGTTAAATTTAGCTTCCGTGACGACTTCGGTTTCAATATAATCTCCGTCGTTTTGATTAAAGGCATCACCCGTCGGATTGGCGATAACGTATTGTCCCGATTCATTTACGGTAACGGTAACGCTATCGTTAACGTCCGCCGTACCGTCACCCGTATAATCGACGTACAGTCTAGCGTCTTCTTGCATCGCCGCTCGCAAATCTTCGGTACTGGTAAACGTTCTTGCAATGCTATCGTCATAATCGGGATTGGATGTTGACGAAGATGTCGTATACGTGTATTGGTAAGCGGTAATAATATTTGTATCGCTCATACCGACGCTACTAGCGGTACTACCTAAATCTAATTTAATATTTTTCGTAGCTTCCGTCGTTCCGGTTGAATTGTCGTTGGTAAGCGTAATTTTATTTCCGCTACTAATCGTTGCTTCAACACCCGTTGAAGAGGTTTGAGCGTTGATTAAGCTGGCAATATATGCGGCAACGTCGTCATCGTCTGAAGAGGCGATAGAGCCGCTAATCGTCGTACCGTTAATGGTCATATCAACGGTCGTCGTGCCCGAGGAATCTGCCGTAATCGTAAAACTAGTCGTCGCTTCGGCATAACTGACCCACATACCTTGACCTTCCGTAACGCCTAAGGCTTCTCCGTCCGAGTCAAAAAGAACGCTAAAATCGATACCGCGCTCAATCAGTTCCGAATCGCTGTCGAAGACATTGTCTCCGGTATCGTCTTCATCGTGAACTTCGGTAGATTGCATGATACCATCGCTGTTCGTATCTACCCAACCGTTATTTGAATCGAGAGAATAAATCGATGTTTTATTGGTTCCGACGCTGGTACCCGAATCAAGCGTTGCCTTAACCGTTACTTTTGTCGTTGCGCTTGCAGGTGTCGTAAGTCCGGGAGGAATGGTAATGTTGGTAATCGGAGACGTCGTATCGATTTCACCGGTATCTTCGTCTTTGAGCCAACCTTGGATAATATAACCGTTACTGTCGACGAAATTACCGTCGGCATCAAATTCAAAGTCCCCGTCACGGGTATATTTATAACTGGTTCCGCCGTCCGGTGAAACGATGAAAAAGCCTGAACCGCTAATCGCAAGGTCGGTATCTTTATCGGTTGTTTCGATAGAACCTTGTTCAAAAATTTTAGTGACCGTACTTACCGTTGTTCCAAGACCGATTTGTGTTGAGTTTTGACCGCCGAGATCACCCGTCGGTGCGGTCGCAATTGAAGTGGTCTGGCTTAAAAGGGTTGCAAAATTCGCGCGTGAATATTTATAACCGGTGGTGTTAACGTTTGCAATGTTGTTTGCTTCCGTATCCATCGCAATTTGGTGTGCTTGTAATCCGGTAACGCCGGCCCAGAGTGCTCTCATCATAGCGTATCCTTTATCTCTCTTCGGGTATTTTTGTAGTTAATAAAAAGCAATTTTTATTCCATCAATTTTTTTGTTACTTTAGCAATACTATTGTTTCATATTGATTGCATTTTGAAGCAATTCGTCGCTTGTAGTAATTCCTTTAGCACTAGCACTGTATGCTTTTTGAATGACGATAAGCTCAGTCAATGCGGTTGCAAGATCGACGTTACTGGCTTCTAACGTGCTACTGGCGATAGATGTCCCCGCTATCGTATTACCGTCGGAGTCGGTATAAAAAATCGCCTCTCCGCTATTGGCGGATTCGCTAAACAGCGTTGAAGAAACTTGGGTTAAGCCTTGATCGTTTTGAAAATGGTAAACCGCAATTTTAGCAACGGCGGAACTTTCTCCGTTGCTAAAACTTGCAACGATATTGCCGTTTTCATCGACGTCGTAGCCCGTTAAAAATCCTTCCAAAGAACCGTTATAGTCGGCAACGCTATCTTTTTCAATGCTTGTGCTCGAGATCATGCCGTCAAACGTGCCGACGGTTCCTAAATCAAGGGTTAAGGTCGTACCGCCGTTATTGAGCGTCGTAATCGTATTACTTGCCAAAGATCCGTCACTATTAAAAGTTAACGTTCCCGTTTGCGTGTCGACGATTTCATACACTTTATTGGTGGATTCGTCAACGTAATACAACGAAGTATCATAAGTTTTCGTGCTATCGTAATCTTCGTAATAACTGTAAATATTAAAAACCGCATTCCATGTCGTTCCTTCGTCTTCTTGCGGAACAACTTTGGTAAAAGTCATGTCTAAAATATCTTTATCTCCGTCGGAACCGATAACGGTCATCGTATAATGCTCTTCGTTAGCAACTTCTTGCGATGTTTTCAATACCACGGAAGAGACGGTTAAGTCCGACGAAGTATTGAGTCCGCTGACATCATAATCGGATAAGCTCCATTCCAAATTTTCATCCAAAGTCGTACTTATCGTTTGGGTTAACCCGTCGGCATCGGTTAGGGTAATAACGATCGTGTCGCCTTCTTGCGGATCGAGTGCCGACGTCGTATTGGAAACGGTACCGCTGAGGCTAATCGTACCGGAAGACGTCGGCGTAACGGTTGAGGGATAATCGGCGGCATCCAAATCAAGGCTAACGGTATCGACGGTAACGGTCGGATCGAGATTGGCGGCAAACGACGCTTCCGTTGTAGCAACGGGCGGGTAATAAAGTATGGTCGGTAGAGTGACTTTACTTTGTGAATCGACGCTACCGAGGGCGACGTCGTCGAGTTGAGTGATACTGTAAGCCTGAAGCGAAGTATCGCTCACGCCAAATTCCGCGAGCGTATCGGCATCCAATGTCGTTGCGGTAATATTGCCCCCCAACGTCGTTAAAAGATAATTACCGTCTGCATCGACTAAATTTCCGTTGGCATCGAGTGAAAAGCTTCCCGCTCTCGTATAGTAGGTTGATCCGTCTGCACCTAAAACGCCAAACCACCCTTCGTCTTCTAATGCCAAATCAAACGTATTGTCGGTTGTTTCAAGCGAACCTTGCGCCAAATTAAGTGCCGTTGTTTGATCGGATGCGCCAAGACCTACGTCGTTAGTCAAAGATGAGGTACTTGAAAGCACGCTTGAAAAAAGCGATGAAATTTCTGCATAACTGCTTTTATATCCCGTCGTATTAACGTTGGCGATATCGTTGGCGACAACGTCCATGTAAAATTGACTGCTTTTAACGCCGGAAATATTATTGTATAAGGAGCTATTCATGATAAATCCTTTTACGAGTCGCTTTTTTCGTAGATTTCAACGACATCGTCGATAGAGTAATAATTTGAACCGAGTTTTAAAGAAAGTTCGCCGTCTTCGTAATAAACCGACTCGATAGGATAAACCCCTAAGACCGTCGTATCGGAAGTTCCTTCAGGGTCTACGTAAGTCGCACCTACGCTGTAATAACCTGCGTCGACTTGGTTGCCGTCGTCATCCAATCCGTCCCACGTAATCGATACGACGCCGCTTTCTCCGGCTGCGGTATCTCCTAAATCAATCGTACGAACTACATTACCGTCACTATCGGCAATCGTTAATGTTCCATCGGAAATTTCGTTAGGAAAATAAACCTCAAAGGTAATGTCGTCACTTCCTTCGTAGGTAATATAATTAGAGCCTAAACTTGCCATTTTACCGATGGCATTAACGGCATTAAACGTTGTAGTCGATTGAAGCGAAGAAGAGAGTTCATCGAGCGCGTCGGCAGTATTTTCTGCCGCTTCAATAGAGGCAAGTTGCGATGTTTGCGTTAAAATCGTTTCCGTATCCATAGGATCGGTCGGATCTTGGTACTGCATTTCCGTAACCAAGAGCGTTAAAAAATCATCGTTACTAAGTTCGGACGACGATGAAGATGTGGTCGTACTTGTCGTGCTACTTGTCGATGAAGACGATGAGGAGGCAAGAAGGTTTTCGTATCCGGTAGTGGTAGTTGACATGGCGTATCCTTTATTTAATGTTAGACGTATTGAGGAATGACGATTTCTAAAAGCGTCGTATCTTCCTCGGTTTGTTCTGCGGTAAACTCATCAAAGTTTCCGCTGCTTTGTTTTTGACGTTGTTGCGATTGTTCGCTATTGCGTTGATCGCTAAAATTCATCTCTAAATTGGTAAAACCCATATTGACCAAAGCACTCTTGACTTCATCTTGATTTTGCGTAAAGAGGTTCATGGTTGTCGTGTTAGATGAGATGTTGACATGTAAATTGTTGCCCCGTGTCAATAACGTCACATCGACATCGCCTAAATTTTTTGGACTTAAAGAGAGCTCAACCTTCATAATCGGAGGTTTGTAAGACTCAATTTGCTCTTTTAAATCGCTTGCAAATTGAGATAAACTCTCTTTAGACGAGGTTGATTTATTGGTACTAAAGTCTTGTTTTGCCGTTGTTTTGATCGTATTGTCCGTTTTAATATCCGTAGTCGTTTGTATCTCTTCGCTGGTTAGATTGGTCTCTTCTTGCAAGATAGGTTTAAGGGTTTGTACGGTTATTTCGTCCGATGCGGTATCGTCTATTTTTTCTTGTTTAAGAGGTTTTGCTAAAAGTTCATCGTCGTTCGTACTCTCTTTGGATGTTTGGGAGTTGGCATCATCGGTTGAGTCGGTTGATACGATAGAAACTTCCTTAGAATTCGTATCGGTACTCAATGACGATGTCGTTTGTGTTTCAGATTTTTTACTCTCTTGTTTATTGCTCTCGTGTAAAACTTTTTGAATAACGGTTTCTAAAGGTTTTACAAGGGTTTGGATTGAAGACTCTTCTTCAACGTAGGACGGTAATATTTCTGCCGTCTGTGTTTGTTGCTTTTCGTTTACGATCGGCGTCTCTTCCGTAGAAGCACTACTATCCGTTTGTACCGTTTGTTGCGTATTCTTTGTTTCCGTAGAGCCTTCTTTGGCTATTAACTCGCTTAAAATAGATGTCGTCGGAGTCGTCGTTTGCGTTTTTGATTGTTGATTTTCTAAAAGGCTCATAAGTCCGATTTGTGTTGGAACCGTTGTTGTTTGCGTCGTTGTTTGAACGTCGGTTTGGATTTGATTGAGTGCCGTCGTGATGTCGTCAAAAAAGTTGTTTTGCGTTAGCGTCGGAAATTTGGTTTGCAAGCTTTCGACGCTCTCTTGCGAGATCGAAAGTTTTTCGAGCCCTAAATCGTATTTTTTCGAGAGATCGAGCAAATCGCTGACGTTTTTAACGTTGGCAAAATCTTGGCGAGCCGTCTCGCTGCTAAGAATTTTTTCAAGATTTGACGAAGCGTTTAATGTCGGAAAGGTGGTTGTTTGCGAGTCTTCTTGCAAAGCGTTGACGACGCTTAAAAGATCTTCCAGCAAATGTTCGTCGATACTTTTTGCTTCTTCCGTTGAAGGTGTCGTTGCTACAAGGTCTTCACTATTTGAAGCTGTCGTCGTAGCGGTTGGAAGTTCTTCGTCGGTTTGAGTATCGGTTTCTTGTGCCATTTTCCCTAAAATCATAGCAAAAAAACTTTCCGTGAATGTTCCCTCTTGCGCGTTTGTTTGCGTATCCGAAATATCGGTGACGACGCTTACGGGCGTAATGGCTAAAGGGCTGCTTTTGGTTTGAACAAAAGAGAAAAGGTCTTGCATGTTCATTGCCTTATACTCAAATTTTAGATAATTCCACGCTTTTAACAAGCAATCTTCATTCCACATCGGTAACAACTCTTTACATGTAAATTTAGCGATAAAATGATATAATGAGACATATTACTTCTTCGAACTACACCTGCCACGTATGTTTTATTAAGAGATGTAAAAGCTAAGATAACGAGGAGAATTTTTTGCAAGAGTTTAGAAATATTGCCGTAATCGCGCACGTTGACCACGGCAAAACTACTTTGGTCGACGAGTTGTTGAAACAATCGGGGACCTTTAGCGCACACCAAAAAGTCGAAGAAAGAGCGATGGATAGCAACGATCTTGAGAAAGAACGCGGCATTACTATCCTTTCTAAAAATACGGCGATTCGTTATAAAGAGACGAAAATCAACATTATCGACACTCCGGGCCACGCGGATTTCGGCGGTGAAGTTGAGCGTGTTTTAAAAATGGTCGACGGCGTTTTATTGTTAGTCGATGCACAAGAGGGCGTTATGCCTCAAACCAAGTTTGTCGTCAAAAAAGCGTTAAGTTTGGGTTTATGCCCGATCGTCGTCGTCAATAAGATCGACAAGCCTGCCGCCGATCCCGATCGCGTCGTCGATGAAGTGTTCGACCTTCTCGTTGCGCTCGGTGCGAACGAACAGCAGTTGGAATTTCCCATTGTTTACGCCGCGGCACGCGACGGTTACGCCAAGTACGATATGAGCGACGAAAACAAAAATCTAGAACCTTTGTTTGAGACGATTATCAAACATGTTCCCGCACCTTCGGGCAAACCCGAAAATCCGCTTCAACTACAGGTATTTACCCTTGATTACGATAATTACGTCGGTAAAATCGGTATTGCGCGTATTTTTAACGGTACGATTAAAAAGAACGAAACCGTAATGCTTGCCAAAGCGAGCGGAGAACAAACGCGCGGACGTATCTCTAAATTGATCGGTTTTCACGGTTTGGATCGTATCGATATTAACGAAGCCGAAAGCGGCGATATCGTTGCGGTTGCCGGTTTTGAGACGCTTGACGTCGGCGATAGTATCGTGGATCCGAATAATCCGATGCCGCTTGATCCTTTGCATATCGAAGAGCCTACGCTTTCGGTCGTTTTTGCGGTTAACGACTCTCCGTTTGCGGGACTTGACGGCAAATACGTTACTTCCAATAAACTATCCGAGCGTTTAGAATCCGAGATGAAAACCAATATTGCGATGAAATACGAGTCAGAGGGCGAAGGTAAATTTAAAGTTTCCGGCCGCGGCGAGTTGCAAATTACGATCTTAGCGGAAAATATGCGCCGCGAAGGGTATGAGTTTTCCCTTGGCCGTCCCGAAGTTATCATCAGGGAAGAAAACGGCGTCAAAATGGAACCTTACGAGCACTTGGTCATTGACGTGCCTGATGAGTTTACCGGAACGGTTATCGAAAAACTCGGCCGCAAAAAAGCGGAAATGAAAACGATGAATCCGACGGGCGACGGACAGACGAGAATCGAGTTTGAAATTCCCGCGCGCGGTCTTATCGGCTTTCGCGGACAGTTTTTGACCGATACCAAAGGCGAAGGCGTTATGAACCATTCGTTTTTAGAGTTCCGTCCGCTGAGCGGCGAAGTCGAACACCGCAAAAACGGTGCGTTGACCTCTATGGAAACGGGTACGGCGATGGGTTATTCACTCTTTAGCTTGCAAGAAAGAGGTGTTTTGTTTATCGACGCGCAGGTTAAAGTCTACTCGGGTATGATTATCGGCGAACATTCACGTCCGAACGATTTGGACGTCAATCCGATTAAAGGCAAGCCGCAAAGTAACGTTAGAAGTAGCGGCGCCGATGAAGCGATTAAACTGGTTCCGCCTCGAAAAATGAACCTTGAGCTAGCGCTTGAGTGGATTGAAAACGATGAACTCGTCGAAGTGACGCCTTTAAATATTCGCATTCGTAAAAAATACTTAGATCCGACGCAACGTAAACGTATGAGTCGTTAATACAGCTTGATCGAGGGCTCTGCCGAGTCTACATGTAGACTTAGCAAAGCCCATGTTATAAGGAGGTTTATCGTGGAAACGTTTTTGATCGTCGGCGGCGCACTGCTTTTCATTTTTATCGTTTTGTACAACACGTTAATTTCTAAAAAAAATCAAGTCGATAATATCTTTGCGGGACTCGACGCGGTTTTGAAAAAACGTTACGATCTGATTCCCAATCTTGTCGCGACGCTCAAAGAGTATATGCTTCACGAAGCGGGAACTTTAGAAAAAATCACTTCTTTACGTTCTCAAGCCCTTCAACCGAGCCTTAATGCTCATGAAAAAATGGCACTGGACAAAGAACTTTCGTCCGCATTGGGTTCGCTGATGGTAACGGTTGAAAACTATCCGATACTCAAGGCAAACGAAAATTTTCTGCATCTTCAACACACGCTTCATGAAGTGGAAGAGCAAATCTCCGCCGCACGCCGCGCTTACAATCAAAGCGTTACCGATTACAATAATGCGCTTGAGATGTTTCCTACCAATGTACTTGCGGGTTTTATGCGCTTGGAGAAAAAAGAAGTGTTGCGTATTGACGTTGCGGAGCGTGAGAACGTCAACGTTAAAAATCTTTTTCGTTAGTTAACGCCCCTCGTATTATGGCGACGCTTTCATCGCTACTTGAGTACTACTACGAAACGATGCAAGAAGCACTTTTCCCTTTGGAAGAGGAGCGCAAGCGCATCGTCAAAAAACTCCAAACGGTCGCTCTTTTTATGAGCGTAGGAGCGGTCGTTTTTTTTACCGTTTTACATCAACAAATGCATTTTGCACTTTTACAGGCAGCTTTGCTCAGCGCGATGAGCGGTTTTTTGATTTTTATGTTTGTTTACCGTCACGAAAAAGCGGGTTTTACGGCACTCTTTAAAGATCAGGTGATCGAAAAGCTGCTTTATCAAATCGATGCATCGCTTTTGTATCGCAAAGAAAGTGCCATCGATGAAGAAGCGTACCGAAGAAGCGAGCTTTTTTTGGAAGATTACGATCGATTTGAAGGAAGCGATCTGGTAAGCGGCTCGATTGCGAAAGTCGACGTGCGGTTCAGTTTTTTGCATACGCAACAAAAAGAGCGCGATAGTAAAGGAAGAGAACGGTGGGATACGATTTTTCAAGGGCTGTTCTTTTGCGCCGACTTTAACAAAGCCTTTAAAAGCAAAACGGTGGTTTTACCCGATACGGCAGAGCGAACTTTAGGCGTTTTAGGAACATGGTTTCAGCGTATGAACGTCGCCAGAGGATCGCTGATGAAGCTCGATCATGCCGAGTTCGAAAAGATTTTCGTCGTTTACGGGGACGACCCGATAGAGAGCCGCTATATTCTTTCCCATGCTTTGATGGAAAAAATCGTGCTTCTTCAGCGAAAAATTAACCGACGGATCTATCTCTCTTTCGTCGCTTCGCGAATTTATATTGCTATTGCCTACACAAAATCTCTTTTTGAGCCGATATTAACACGTTCGTTATTGGAATTTTCGTATATTAAAGAGTATTTTCAACTTCTCAATACGGTCATCGGGATTGTTGAAGAACTCAAACTCAATGAAAAATTATGGAGTAAACGCTAATGCTCAATGAAAAATTGCTCAAAATTACGTTGGGATTTATCATTTTGCTCATCGGTATCGGTTTTTGGACGATTCGCTATATGCTCAAAGAAGATTCATCTATTTCTTCATACGAGAACGTTGCTTCAGCGACCAAAGCGACGAATGTCAGCACCGACGCCAACGAGGTCAGCTTGGATACGATTTACATCAATATCCGCTCGCAAAAATTCAAAATTATGAAAGCCGATATTGCCCTGATTATGAAAAACGCTAACGGCAAAAAAGCCCTCAAAGGCAATATGGAAAACGTGCGAAACGCCGTTTTACAGTACCTCAATACGATGGACTCTAACGGTTTGGATACTTTAGAGGGGAAAGAGCGTTTAAAAAGCGAATTAATGGGTATGATAGAAGAGAATTTCGGTTACGAAGTCGAGACGATCTATCTTAAAAATTTTATTCTTTCTCCTTGAAAAGAAAAAGGCTTCCAAGCGAAAGTAACGCTATCAAACCGGCGTACATGTAAAGCCTTGGACCGTAAAAATTACCCGCGATCAATGCACCCGCAAAGCCTCCCAATCCGAAAGAAAGCCCGTAATAAAACTGTGCCGCAAGTTTTTTGTGTGCGTACAGCGTATAAAGTAAACTCAAAGCTGCGGTATGGTGCAGTGCAAAACTAAACGCATGCAACGATTGCGTTGCGTAAGAAGCCACAAGCGACGAGGGAAATAAAAAGAGTAAAAACCATCGAACGGCGGCACTTAAAACGCCGAATTTCAGAAGGCTTAAAAGCGTAAAACGTTTGAGAAGCGGTGCTTGAAAATAAAACAGAATAATTTCGCAAACGACGCCGAAAGCCCACAAATAGCTGGTTGTCTCTAAAGTGATACCGTGAGCGGTTTCGTAAATGGTAAAAAAGTTGTAAAACGCGCCGAAACTTACTTGCATCAGAAAGAAACTGATCCACAAAAACGTAGCATGCGAAAATCGGAAAGTCGTATTTGAAACGGTCGGTGCCGATAAAAGAGCATTATGGCGCGTAAGCCAATAAGCGGATGCCGCCGTGAGTACGATCGCCGCCAAAAGGTAATGCAAAGCGTTGTCGAAATGCTCCAAGCGACGCGCAAGAATGATGCCGATCGCCATGAATCCGATCGAACCGAAAAGTCGAGCACGTCCGAAACGCTCTTTTTTAAGATGTTCCATTGCATACGTCTCAACGTAAGGTAAGATCATACCCAAACACGCTCCTAAAAGCATATTGGGAAGCATGAAAAGGTAAAAATGCTCGATTGTGGGATAAAAAAGCACTATGGCACCGATGGCACCGAGTAAAGCGGTATAAAAAACCGTACGCGAGAGTTCAAAATGCTTTAGGAAAAAAAACGGAACGATGAAGCGCATCAATGGGGCAAGCGCAAAGACGGCACCGATTTGAAAGGCGTTATAGCCGATGGTTTGAAGCATTTTAGGCATAAAAATGACGTACACGCCGGTTACAACGAAATAGAAAAAGAAGAAACTCGAAATTTTGGTAAAAATCACGGGCTTACTTGCAAAGAGGCACGCTACGGCTGAGAAGATCGTAAAGTGTACGGCGGTCTTTGCGTAGCAAAGGGAGCAAAAGCCCGATGAGCGTTATACATGTAAGCAGTGCCGTAAGATAGCGTATCAGCAACATCACAATAGACGGTGTACGAAGCGTTTGAGGGTCCTTAAGCTCGATGTTATAGGCTTTAAAACCGGGCGTTTGCGCCGTTTTGTAAAAAAAGAGCGTCGTCACGAAGCCGTACGGAGCTAAGACGAGCAGCCATCCTAACGCCCAGTGTTGCGCAAAGCCTTCGCGTGAACCGAAAACGAGATAAAATACAACGTAAAGAATCGGCATGAGAAGCATAAATGAATCGACGACAAATGCCTTAGCGCGCTTGGAAAAAGGCGCGATACGATCGGTTTGCCGTTTCGCAATCGGTGCTTTTAAGCCGCCTTTTTTCGTCTCACGCCATCGCATAAAGGCTTAGTTTCCTCGACTGCCGGGTTTGTATGCGATACTTCCTTCTTTACACAAAGGGCAATCGCTTGGATCGTAGATATCGAACTCAAAATCGGCCAAGGCAAAAAACGGTGCGTCGTTTGGAAGCTTACATGTCGGTTTTGCTTCCAAATCGCTTCCGACGCGTTTGCAAAAACCGCGATTGGCAAGGGCGGCAAATCCGACGATAATACCGCCCATACTTTGAGCGACGTTTGCCGCTTCAAGTGCGGAACCGCCTGTCGTGATAATATCTTCGCAGACCAAAATTTTCTCGCCTTTTTTCACGTCAAAACCGCGACGAATCGTCATCTCTCCGCCGACGCGTTCGGCAAAGATAAAACGTTTGCCCAGTGCCCGTGCTAGCTCGTATCCCGCCAATACGCCGCCAAGAGCGGGAGAACAGACGGTGTCGATTTCCAGTCCGTAGGCTTGAATCATTTTTGCGAGTGCGACGGCAAGTTCTTCAGCGACTTTAGGGTCTTCTAAAACCTTGGCACTTTGAAGGTAAAAACGAGAATGTTTGCCGCTGCTAAGTAAAAAATGTCCTTCTAAAAGTGCGTTAGCTTCTTTGTAAATGGTTTCGATTTGCATACAAATCCTTAAATTTTGAGCAATTCAGCTTCTTTGTCTTTGACCAAGTCGTCTATTTTTGCGACCGTCGCATCGGTAATTTTTTGAACCTCGTCTTGCGCTTTTTTGGATTGATCTTCGGTAATTAGCTTATCTTTTTCGAGCTTTTTCACTTGGTCGTTGGCGTCTTTACGTACGTTACGCGCGGCAACTTTGGCTTTATCGCCCATGATTTTGGCTTGTTTTGCACTCTCTTTTCGTTGCTCGCTCGTCATCGGAGGGAAAAAGAGTTTGACGCTTTCGCCGTCGTTATTCGGGTTGACGCCGATATTGGCTTGCATGATTGCTTTTTCGATTTCGCGTAGCATCTTTTTTTCCCACGGCGTAATGCTAATCGTCGTAGCATCGCTTGCTAAAACGGTTGCGACTTGATTTAAAGCAGTCGGCGTTCCGTAGTAATCGACGTGAATGTTATCTAAGATCGAGATAGCGACTTTTCCGCTACGAATCGTCATAAAGTCGCGTTTAAGGGCAGAGATGCATTTTTCCATATGCTCTTTTTGTTCGGCATATACTTTATTTAGTTCCATAGTTATCCTTTACGAGTAGTTTCGTTGAAATTTTATTGCCCACAGAGACGATGAGCCTCGTGCGCTCTTTGGTCAAAATTTTAGTGATATTCGCTTGAAAAACACCTTCTTGAAGCTCAAGTTCTTGATAGCCAAAACCGCTGATATACAAACCGCCTTTGGTGGCGCTCGTGTTGGCTTTGACATGTAAGGTATCGACTTTAGCGTCTTTGAGAAGGTATTGAGGTTCGATCCATGTCGCTTCCAAGGCTTTGTATTTTAAAAAGGCGTTCAAATCGCTTTTACCTACAAGTGCCGAACGGTCTAAGTCCAAGGGATCGCTAAAGGAAGCAACCGCACCCATGTTTTGGTTTAGAATCGCTTCAAAGCCGTAGCTTTCGGCAATGGCTTTAACGCGCGGACTAAACTCTCCGAAAGGATACGAGAAGTAGCGCGGTTTAATACCCAAACGTTTTTCAAATAAGGCCAATCCTTCGTCGAAATCTTTTTTAAGAGCGTCGTCGCTCAGTTCGGTCATATGCGGGTGATGCATAGAGTGAAACGCTAAAGAGCCGTATTTCGCAAGTTCTTTGAGTTCGTCCCAGCTCATATAATCACCGTATTTTTGCTCCGTAGCATCGACGTAAACAAACATCGTAAACGCATAACCGTACTCTTTGAAGAGTGCAAGTCCGTGTCGATAAAAGCTTTTATAATTGTCGTCGATTGTAAGGACGACCCAGTTGTCGGGAATCGTTTCTTTTGCACGAAGCGCTTGAACGAGTTTTTCAAGCGAAACGACTTCATACCCGTTGCGTTTAAAATACTCAAATTCATATCGTAGCTCTTGCAACGACGTATTGGTACTGGGATAGCGATCATCGTTAAAACGATGATAGATAAAGATATGGGCATCCGCCCATACCGTTACGCTAAGAAGCAAAAACCACCAAAAAAATTTCATCGATTATTTGGTGCTGGGAGCTTCAGGTGCACTTGGAGCTGAGGGCATCGGTGCCGGAGTGCTCGGAACGACGCTCTTTTCGATTTTGATATCTTCGGCAATCGAAACTTTTTTATCTTGATTGTAAAAATAGCCTAACGCAAGCGTATTGGCGATAAAAAGAATACCGACGACAAACGTAAATTTTGCCATAAATCCGGCAGGTCCTTTTGCTCCGAAAAGCGATTCGTTACTGCCGCTATACGCGCCAAGTCCGATAGAGGAGCTTTTTTGAAGTAATACGGCAACGGTTAATATGCCGGTTAAAACAAATTGTAAAACCAATAAAACGGTGGTCATTTGAGATGTCCTTTGTGTTTATAGTATCTGTAAAACTAAGGATTATATCTAAAAAGCAATTAAAAAATCGTTTAAAGGCGTCGGTTCTTTAAACATGTAAGATGGTAGGTATTGCATTCAGATGTAAGTTCAGATTTAAATCGTCTTCAGTTTTAGCCCTCATATGGTAAAATTGTTTTTATGATAGCCAAACATGTTCACGAATTTTCCAAAAATGCGTATCGTTACGATGCGCATAATGCCCTTCAACAATCTATTGCCGATTATTTGGTCGCCGGAATTACCGCTAGAGCCGCTCGCGTGGTCGATTTAGGATGCGGTAGCGGTGCGGTGTGCAAACGTTTGACGTGGAACTACGAACGTTTCGTCGGCATCGATAGCGCGCCTTTTATGTGCGCGTTGCATCCCCAAAGCGATACGATCGAAGTCGTATGCGACGATTTTGAATCACAAGAAGTATTGCAAGCGTTTCTGCCTTGCGATCTTTTGATTTCGTCGTCCGCATTGCAATGGGCGAATGACCTCGAAGCCCTTTTGTCCTACGTTGCAACGCGGACGCAAGAAATCGCTTTTGCCGTTTTTACCGATCGAACGTTTCAAACGCTTTACGACCTTAGCGGTTTGCCTTCGTTTCTTCCCAATGCAAAAGGGCTTATGGAAACGATCGAGCAACGCTTTACATGTCGGTTTGAAATCAAAACCTTTGAGCTTTTCTTTGAAGACTCACTCTCTTTATTTCGCTACATTAAAAAAAGCGGCGTTAGCGGCGGTCAAAAACGCCTTAGCGTCGCACAGACCAAACAGCTCATTCAAAATTATCCGCAACGCCATTTGGAGTTTGAGGTACTTTTTGTGTGGGGCACTCCTTCTAAATCTTAATTATTACAATTAATTAATATAATTATAATAGTTAAAAATTATTAACTTTTTTATTCAATAGTTTTTATATCAATTTATTTATAATTAACATAAGTAAAATTTAGAAAAATCCCCATAACTAGGGCTTATTATTAAAAAAGCTTAAACAAATTATTTTGATTTATTACGTCATTTTTGGTAAAAATTAAAATATTTTTCTCCAAAAAGTTTATAAAAATTTACTTTTTTGAGCGAAAAAAGCGAAAAACGTAAAATTTTTTTTGTATTTCCAATCTCGATAAATAGGGCATTCCGCTCCAAACTCCTATTTTAGGGCTTTTAATCTCTCGAAATTGTAAGTTTCTTCTAAGATTTAACCTTTACAATGGAGGGACAAAGAGGTACTTTTCGGGGGAGCGGTTTTGCTCTAACCTTAAAGTCCAAAGACAACAAGGAGAAGCGATGAAAGTAGAGATCTCACGAAGGAGATTTCTTCAAGGGAGCGTAGCAATGTCGGTCGTAGGAGGAGTCAGCTTAAGCACTTCTTCGATGATTGCAAGTGCTAGTGCCCCTGCTAAGAAAATCGGCAATGACACTACAAAGGTAGCGACGCTCTGTGAAATGTGCGTCAATAAATGCGCGGCAATTGCACATGTAAGAAACGGCGTCGTCGAAAAACTCGATCCGAACCCCTTATTTCCGAAATCCAGAAATATGCTTTGCGCCCGTGGTAATTCGGGTATTCAATCCCTCTACGATCCCGATCGTTTAAAGTATCCTCTGATTCGCGACGGCGAAAAAGGTAGCGGTAAGTTCAAACGCGTTACGTGGGACGAAGCTTATGCTTACATTAACGAAAAACTCACCAAAATTTTGGATGAAGAGAAAGATAACCGCTCGACGGTAGCGTTTTGTGCAGGTGAGGGTATGGCAGAGCACACCTTCAAAAGTTTCTTCACGATGTTTGGCTCTTCGCATTTTTTTAACCATTCGAGTTTATGTTTGGCAACCGCCGTTTCGGGCTATTCTTTGACGATTGGTGGCTATGGCATTGCCGATTTGGACAATGCAAAATACGTCATTATGGCTGGCGCCAATCGTGCAGAAGCGATTGTCACTCCCGATACGATGGATATGTTCAAACGCACCAACGGAAGAGGGGCTAAACTGATCACCGTTGATCCTCGTTTTAGCAACACGGCAGCAAAAAGCGATAAATGGCTTGCCATCAATGTCGGCACAGACTTAGCATTTGTTTTAGCGCTGACCTATGTCGCCATCAAAGAAGAGCGCTACAATAAAGCCTTTGTCGAGAATTACTTCAACGGATTCGAAACGTACAAAGAGCATATCTTAAGTAATAATTATACGCCGGAGTGGGCAGAAAAAATTACGGGTATCAAAGCCAAAGACATTTACGAAGTCGCACGCGAGTTCATGGCGGCGGCTCCGCAAGCGGTTTATTATCAAGGCAGACGTACGACGTGGTCGAAAAACGACTTTCAACTTCGACGTGCCATGGCACTTTTCTCCGCGCTCGGCGGCGGCGTAGACGTCAAAGGCGGTATTTGCTTCGGTAAAAGCTTACCGCTTGTCGAACATGACGTACCTGCACCGATGTATGCGCAAGCCAAACCGCGTATCGAGTCTAAAGAAGCGGCGGTTGTGGGCGGTTCCGGTTCGTGGGTCGCTTTTAGAAATATGGTGTTAGAGGGTCGAAATCCTTATCCGATTCGAGCACTCTTTAACTACAAGCACAACCCGATGCACAACATGCCTAACGCGAAAAAAACCGAAGAGTTTTTGAAAAAACTAGACCTTGTGGTTACGATTGATACGATGCCAAGCGATACTGTAATGCTCAGTGATGTTATTTTGCCAGAGTGTACGTATCTTGAAAGAACCGATCCGGTAGTCTCTTTTGGTGGTATTGAGCCTTCCATCGCACAACGCAATAAAGTGATTGACCCTATGTTTGAGAGCAAGCCTGTGATGGAAATTATGCGAGGTTTGAGCGCAAAACTTTCCAAGCCGCTGTTTGAAATTACCAAAAAATACGATGAAGATGTGCAATCCGCGATTGAAGATGATGACGAAGCGACCGTCTACGCAGAGTTTGATCTCACCAAACCGTTTGCACATGATCAAGAAGAACTCAATGCCAGCGCTGTCGAAAAATACGAAGGTGCAGCTGAGATTTTAAAAGAAAAAGGTGTCTTTTACCCGAATATGAATGAGTATTTCAAAAAAATGGGTGTGAATGACTATGAATACTATCCTGAGACAAAGCGCGCCTACTCGGTACGCAACATGAAATTCAATACCCCATCAGGTAAAATTGAGTGTGCTGTTCCAGCATTGGCAAAAAAAGGCATTGACGCGATGCCTGTTTGGAAAAGTGAGTATGAAATGGCAATTCCTGCGGGTAAATTTAGATTTATCACAGGACGTCATGCGCAATTTACGCAATCAGGAACAGCCAATAACCGAATGCTTCTGAACCTCGTGCCTCAAAATTACGCATGGATCAATAAACGCGTTGCTGAAAAACTAGGCATTAAGTTTGGCGATAAACTGGAAGTTTCCAGCAAAATTGGCAAAACAACGATTAAAGCGTATCCGACAGAGAAAATTGGACCCGATACCCTCTTTTTCGTCCATGGTTTTGGGGTTTACTCAAAAGCGCTGAGTCTTGGGTACAACAATGGCGGTAATGATGCTGCTATTATCGAAGATGGCATTGAACCGATGCACGGATCATCCTGTCTTCACGACACCATCGTAGAAATTAGAAAGGTTTAATCATGGCACGTTATGGAATGGCACTTAACTACAAAAATTGTATTAATTGTAGAGCATGTGAAAGTGCATGTAAAGAAGAAAATGGCGTTTTACTCTTACCCGATCATTACCGAATTTGGGTAGGAGTCAAAGAAGCAGAAGGACAGTTCCCAAACATCTCTATTGCTTCACAAACCTATCACCCAAGTCAATGTCAGCATTGCGATAATGCTCCCTGTCAGCAAGTCTGTCCGACCAATGCGACGCATTACAGTCCTGACGGAATGGTAATGGTCGATCCGACGCGATGTATTTTGTGTACGTATTGTATCAATGCATGTCCGTACGATGCGCGCTATGTCGATCAACGAACGATGACCGTCGATAAGTGTACGTTTTGTTCCGATACCAGACTCGCCAACGGCGAAACGACGACGGCATGTCAAGCGACCTGTCCGACGAAAGTTCGCGTATTCGGCGATTTGGACGACCCCAATAGCGAAATTTCACAACTATTGGCTAAACACGAGTACCGCCGAGTCAAAGAGCACTTGGGTACAAAACCAAAACTATTTTATATTTTGTAGGAGCGCGCCATGAATGCGATTTCTTTAAAAAACCTCTTTTCGTTTGAAAAGACGCCTTTGAATTTACTCATGGCGTTTGTAACCGTAGCACTCGTCGCCGCTTTTTTTGCGGGAGCGGTCATCTATATTTTGCACGGGCACCATGCGTATAACGTGACGCGTCAGCATCCTTGGGGACTTTTGATTTCGATGTACGTCTTTTTCGTCGTCTCCAGTACGGGGCTTTGTATTATCTCTTCGATCGGACACGTATTCGGAATTCAAGAGTTTCAACAAATCGGCAAACGCGCGATTGCGGGTGCGATTATTACGATTAGTTCCGGTTTTGCGGTCATCGGTTTGGAGATCGGGCATCCGGTGACGATGCTCATTTACAACGTCTTAACGCCCGGTTTGACGTCCGCTATTTGGTGGATGGGAACGCTTTACGGTCTGTATTTGACGTTTATTTGTTTGGAATTTTTCTTTTTAGCGATTAAAGAGAACCATACGTTTTCAAAAATTTTCGGTATTTGCGGTCTTTTGGTGGGTCTTGCGGCGCACTCGAACTTGGGTGCGGTTTTTGGATTTTTGATTTCAAGGCCTTCAGCCAACGGCGTATTTTACCCCGTTTATTTTATTCTTTCCGCGATGATCACGGGATGTTATTTGATCTTTTTGATGTACGGATTCAAATACAAAATGAACTTCCCCGAAAAAGTGCGCGTGATGTTGGTGAAGCTCTCCAAAATTTTGGGAATGCTCTTAGCCGTCTTGATCTTTTTTGAAGCATGGAAAATTTTAACCGCATTGTACGGCGATATGCCTGAACGTGCCGCAACGATTATGCATGCGATCAAGCATCCTAACTTTTGGTTTGGCGAATTAACCCTCGGTATGCTCATTCCTTTCGTCGTTATTTTGGTTAGTAACGCGCAAGCGATCAAAGCAACCGTTTACGCTTCGATTACGGGTATGGTCGGTATCTTCTTTATGCGTTACGGTTTGGTACACGATACGCTTTTATATCCGATGACGACGCTTAAACGTGCCGAATACCAATTGGCTCCCAGCTTTGTCGACTACTTTCCTTCCGCGACGGAGTTTATGATCGGTTTTGGAGGCATTGGGCTTTCATTGATTATGTACTATTTCGCCGATAAAATTTTTAATTTAGACGAAAGTGAAGAGACGCATCACTAAACCCCAATGATAAAGGAGCGATACACATGAGACTAAGAAGTATAGCGAGTAGCCTGATCGTAGCGGGGCTTTTGTTCGGAGGGTGCGCAAGTAGCCAACCCGAAGCGAGCCAAGCAGCAGTAGAAAAAGTGCTCACGGAACCCAGCGCAAAAGTTAAAGGCTTGATCGAACAATACCGCTTGGAGAACGTAACATACGATTACGTAGCGGTAGCGATCGGAAACGGTACGCGAGGCGGCGCAAAAGCACTCTTGATCGATGCGAGACCGCACCCAAAATACCTAGCAGGGACGATTCCTTCTAGCCTTAATATTCCCGATACCGAAATAGAGAAATATATCGGACAATTAGAGAAAGTAGCAAAAGATAAAGAGATTATCGTCTATTGCGGCGGCTGGGAATGTGAAAAAAGCCCGATCGTTGCAGGATACCTTAAAGGTAAAGGCTATACCAACGTCAAACTTTACCAAGCCGGTGAACCTGAATGGAAAATGAAAAGTTACTTAGAAGTAGGAACGCCCGTAGCCCAAGCGGCATTTAAAAACGAAAGCGCACTCTTGATCGATGCACGACCCTACGCTAAATACCTTGCCGGAACTATTCCCGGAGCGATGCATATCCATGACGCCGATGTCGATAAATTTATCGGACGCTTGCCAAGCGATAAAACAACCTCGATTATCACCTTCTGTGAAGGATACGATTGCGCAAAATCACATAACTTGGCAAAAAAACTTGAAACCTTAGGCTACAAAAAAGTAAGCGTCTACGCCGGAGGATACCCGGAATGGAAAGAAGCGGGTAACCAAACAACCGCAGGCGGTGCTAAAAAAGTAGAAGCTAAAGCAGAAACACCTAAAAAAGATGCCTTCGTTGAAGGTATAAAATTAGGTGCCGATGAAGGAACCGTAGACGGTGAATGGTATAAAGCCCATATCATGGCAGGAACCGTACCGAGTAATGTCGCCATTATCGACGTGAGAAGCCCCTCCGAATACGCCAACGGACATATTAAAGGCGCGATCAATATCGAAGCGGGAAAATTAAGCGCACAAGAATTTGCAGCAAAATTACCTAAAGGAAAAGTCGTGATTCTGAATTGCTCCGCAGGCGGAAGATCGATGGAAGCCTTTTTGAAATTGCAAGGCGCAAAAATAGACGTGAGTAAGATATTCTATTTTGATGCCAATATTAAATGCGATAAATCAAACCAATGCGATATCAAGGTCAATGAACCTTTAGGGTAAATCTCGGCTTTACATGTAAGGTGACATGTCAAGGAAAAAGAAGTGAGGGCAAGTCGATGATTTGCCCTTACATGTTAAGATTGAACAGTAAAGAAGAAATCATGAAACGATACACTACCGCTTTTTTTTGCCCTCTGTCTTATCGGCGCCGTTTCCCTTTTTGCGGACATCAATCAAGGTTCTACGATTTATAAGAGTTCTTTTCGCACGGCTTGCGGTTTTAGCGGCAACGTGATGGCGAAAAAACATACGCAAAATGAATGGCAGTCTTTATTCGACGCGAAGCAACTTGCGAACGAATTGCAAACGTTATGTCCTTCGTCAAAGCCGTTGAAAGAAAATGACGTCGCACATCTTTACGAATTTTTGTATCATTACGCTAGCGATAGCGGTAATACGGCATTATGTTATTAACGTGTAGGCTTCTTGGCAAAAGAGGTCAAAACACTCAAGGTGCGCGGGCTTCCTGCCGAAGGAAACTTGGCGTTAGCGTAGCTTTTTAGGCGGTGCCTAAGAAGTTTAAAAAAGGGTTTTGCAAGAACCCTCTAGAGTGATAGGTCAATCTATGTTTAAAGATTTTGGCAAAGTTGAGACGTTTTTAACCGTCGTAAGAGAACGCAGTTTCTCCAAAGCTTCTAAAAAGTTGGGGATTAGTCAGCCTGCCGTAACGCAGCAAATCAAATACCTTGAAGATTATTTGAGTATTCAAATCGTCGATCGTAAAAAAAACGGGATCAATTTGACAAAGGCGGGAGAGGCACTTTACCAAGCCTTGCTAAAGCTTGAGAAGCAAATTTTAGAGACGGAAAAAGAGGTTTTACGCTTGATTAACAAAGAGATGCTTTTTATTTTAGGCGCATCGCCGGTCATCGGCAACTATATTTTGCCCGACTTTTTAAACGATATTCAAGAAGTTATTTCCAATCGTGTACTGACAAAAGTCGCGACTTCTTCGGAATTGACGGAACTTTTACTGCAACAAAAAGTCGACCTTGCGCTGATCGAATCGCCTATCTTCAATCCTAATATAACGTATAGAGAATGGATGGAAGACGAGCTGGTCGTCGTGAGCCGAAGCAAACTTCCGACGCTTTTAAAGAAAGAAGATTTGTTTACGTTTGATTGGATCTGCCGCGAAGAAGAGTCCAATACGCGCCGCGTAATTTACGAAATGTTCCGTCAAATAGACGTGGATTGTAAAAACTTTAACGTCAAAGGAATTGCTACCAGTTCGACGACGATCAAACAGACGCTCTTAAAATCTCCGCTCAACGGAGTGCCTACGGTTTCGATATTGTCTAAGTATATTATTGCGGATGAAGTCAAGCAAGGACTCTTACATGTAGCGCAAATTAAAGACATTAGACTCTTACGCCAATTTTACCTCTGCTGCCTTAAAGATCGCGTCCAAGACGCACTGATTGATAGTACGACCGATTTTCTTACCCACAAAAGCATTCAACCCTCTTTTTAAGTCGCGTAAGGGCAAGATTTTTGCTCTTACACGAAACCGCTTTTTCGCGTTTGCGTCTTTTTTCTACGGTGCGGTATTCTGTTTCCTCTAAGATAATTAATAAAAGTAAATATTTTTATAATTTTATTATATAATGGTAAAAATTATAGGAGGAAAAGATGAAAAAAGTTATATTAACTTTACCAATTATCGTTTCATGGATGCTTGCCGCCGACCAAGCCCGCATTAATGATTGCGTGGAGACCTTTCAAAAAGAAGTCTCGGACATTATTTACGCCAATCAGCACGATAAAAATGGCTCGTTGGAAGTGCTCAACGAGAAAATCAATCGCTTGCTCGAAAAAGAGTGCGATCTCAATGCCAGCGAAGCCGCTCAAACGAAAGCCGAAACGCGCGTATTGATTTTGGACACCACGAAAGGAAAGAGCGATTGCATTGAAAATTTTTCCAACGACATTAAAGCGATCTTGTACGAAAACGATGCTCAACCCAAAAAAGCCAAAAAGATCAAAGTCGAGCTCAAGGGTGACGGTAGTAATTGTACCCAAGAAGCCGCACAAAAATAATTTCTCGCAGCTCAAAAGAGGCATCATGCCTCTTCTTGTTTTTCCCTTTCTGAATCCAATAAATTTAAAAAAATGCAAAAATGTCATTAAAATTTTACTAAAATGGTAAAAAATACTAAAAAGTTTACCTAATTTTATAAAAGAGATAAATTTTTTTTATTTTTATGATAAGCCCTTGAAATCGAGCCTCAGATTCTACTTTAATTTAAAAAACTTATAAAAGTAATTCTTCTTAATAATAATCTAAAGAAACAGCCTCTACAATGTGCCGTGAAATAGTTATTTCTAGGGCATTTAAGCCCTTTTATCTCAAATCATAGCGGAGAAAAATAAGATGAAAGTAGAGATCTCACGAAGGAGATTTCTTCAAGGAAGCGTGGCTTTAAGTATTGTCGGGGGAACGGCGTTAAGTCAGACGTCCATTCTTGCGGAAAATGCAAAAAAGTCCAAAGAACTTCCTTTGTTGAAACAAGTTCCGACGATTTGCGAAATGTGCGTCAACAAATGCGCCGCTATCGCAACGGTTAAAAACGGCATCGTTACCAAACTCGATCCTAATCCGTACTTCCCCAAATCGCGCAATATGCTATGCGCTAGAGGAGTTGCTGGAATTCATGCACTTTACGATCCCGATCGTTTGAAGTACCCTTTAATCCGCACGGGACAAAGGGGTGATGGAAAGTACCGTCGTGCGAGTTGGGACGAAGCTTATGCGTTTATCCAAGAAAAACTCGTGAAAATTTTAGACGAAGAAAAAGACAATCGCTCGTGTATCGGATATTGTGCGGGCGAAGGTTTGGCGGAACATACGTTTAAAACGTTTATGGCGGATAAATTCGGTTCGTCGAATTTTTTGAACCACTCGACGATTTGCCTTCAAACGGCGGTATCGGGTTATACGTTAACTATCGGCGGCTACGGACAGGCAGATTTGGAAAACGCCAAATACGTCATTATGGCGGGTGCAAACCGTGCCGAAGCGATTTTAACGCCCGATACGATGGATATGTTCAAACGAACGCGCGGACGCGGTATGAAACTCGTCGTCGTCGATCCTCGCTTTACCAATTCCGCCATGCATGCGGATACTTACGTACCCATTAAACCGGGAACCGATTTGGCGTTTGTTTTGGCGTTAACCTATGTTGCGATCAGCGACCAAATTTACAATCGTAGTTATGTCGCCAAAAACTTCGTCGATTTCGATAAATACAAAAAACACATTATCGAGAACGAATACACTCCCGAATGGGCGGAAAAAATTACGGGCATACCTGCTGCGACTATCTGTAAAATCGCTCACGATTTTATGGCGAATGCACCGCAAGCGGTTTATTATCAAGGCAGACGTACGACATGGTCGAAAAACGACTTCCAACTTCGTCGCGCTATGGCACTCTTTAGTGCGCTTGGCGGCGGTATCGACGTTAAAGGCGGTATCGTGTTCGGTAAAAAGCTTCCTTTGGGTGAGCATACGACGACCGCTCCGATGTATGCGCAAGCCAAACCGCGTATCGATAAAAACTTGGCAGCCGTCGTCGGCGCAACCGGAACGTGGGTCGGCTGGCGTAATATGGTTGCGGAAGGAAAATCTCCGTATCCGATTCGCGGCATGTTCGTTTACAAACAAAATCCGATGCTCTCCGTTCCCAATACGGCAAAAACGCGTCAGATGTTTGAAAAAATGGACTTGGTCGTCGTCATCGATACGATGCCGAGCGATACGGCGATGATGGCGGATGTTATTTTGCCGGAATGTACCTATTTGGAGCGCGAAGACCCCGTGCAATCGTTTGCGGGAATCGAACCGGCTATCGCGGTACGCGAGAAGGCGATCGATCCGATGTATGAGACCAAACCGGTCATCGAAATTATGCGAGGATTAGCCCAAAAACTTTCTAAACCGCTGTGGGAAATTACGAAAAAGTATGACGAAGACGTTCAAGAAGAACTCGAAGATACCGATGAAGCAGAGTTTTACGAAGAAAACGGTTTTGATCTTTCCGAGCCGTTTATGCATTCGCAAGAAGAGACGAATAAGCATCTGTTCGTGGAAAAATACGGTGAGGAAGCATGGGGTATTTTACGCGAAAAAGGCGTTTTTTATCCAAATATGCTCTCTTATTTTAAGAAAATCGATAACAACACCTATCAATGTTATCCCAAAGACAGGAAGTTCTATTCGGTATTAAAATTGGAAGAAGAGTACGATGCCGAGACGTTTTTACATGATTTATGCGTCAATCCCGTCGATATCGCCGATTTGAAACGTTCGTTTAATACGCCGAATAAAAAGGTCGAATGCTATTTGGGAAGTATGGAAAGTCGCGGCGTAGACCCGATGCCGACATGGAAAGACGAAGAGTTTGTGAAAGTTCCCTCCGGTCAGTTCAAATTTATTTCCGGTCGTCACGCGCAATTTACGCAGAATTCTTCTCAAAATAACATTATGCTTTTGGAGTTGATGCACGAAAATTATATTTGGATCAACGATCAAGAGGCCAAAGCACTCGGTATCGCATTCGGCGATACGGTAGAAGTGAGCAGTCGTGTAGGACGCGTGCGCATTAAAGCGTATCCGACGCCCAAAATCGTTCCGCAAACCGTTTTTTACATTCACGGATTCGGTGCGAAATCCGAAGGGTTAACGTTTGCACACCGAAACGGTGCGAGCGATAACGAGATTATAGAAGATACGATCGAACCGGTTCACGGTTGTGCGAATATGCACGACACGATCGTCTCGATTAAAAAGGTGTAAGCTATGAATTACGCAATGGCATTAGATTATCAAAACTGTATCAACTGTAAAGCGTGCGAAGTTGCATGTAAAGAGGAAAACGGTGTTCAGCTCGGTGCAGACAAACAACGTATTTGGATCGGTGTGGTTGAGGGTACGATTTTCGGGAAACCGTTTATCAATCTTTACCCCTCTCAATGCAACCATTGTATCGACGCGCCGTGCGTCAACGTCTGTCCGACCAATGCCAGCCATTTTGCAGGGGGCGGAATCGTCAAAGTCGACGCGCACAAATGTATTTTGTGTAAAGGTTGTATGGAAGCATGTCCGTACGATGCGAGGTTTGTGGACGATACGATGGTCGCGGTCGATAAATGTACGTTTTGCGATCACCGCTCTTTAGTCGAAGGCGGAACGACGGCATGTCAAGCGACTTGTCCGACGAAAGTTCGCGTATTCGGCGATTTGGACGATGAAAACAGCGATATCGTGAAGTTGTTAAAAACCAAACGCTTTTTCTTCCAAAAAGAGCATACCGGAACGCTTCCGAAACTGTTTTATATTTTACCCGATGATGAAACGTATGCCAAACAGAGCGTTTCGCATCAGACGAAAATTCATACGTGGGACGAAATCAAACCCTTGTATGCGCAAGCTCGCGAACGAAGGAGTAAAGAATGGAGAAAATAAACTTTATCGGTCTTGACATCAACAAGACGACGATCGGAGGGTTATTACTGAATAAAACAATGCTATTTGCTTACGCGCTTTTAGCATTGGCGGCGTTTGGAATTTACGAAATTTTCGACGTGCGTTATTTCAGTGCGGCGGCCAATGCACATGCTTCCGGACTCAATCCGACGAGTTTAGAGCTTAAAGAGGCAATGCGACTTGCGGTTTTCGGAGACGTCGGAGAGGTCAACCGTAACATTCCGTGGACGCTCTTTATCGTTAATTACATGTACATGATTTACACGGGAAGCGGCATCATCTTCTTGGTCGCTTTAGCGGAACTGATGAACTTTCATTTGGTCGAAAAAGCGGCGGCAGGTTTTATGGTTGCCGGTATCGCCATGGTCTTTGCGGGACTTTTTACGATCGCGACGGATCTTAACATGTTAAATATGGTATGGATGGTTCTGACGCCCAACGTTGGTGCGGGTATGTGGCTGATGTTACCGCTTTATTGTACGTACATTCCTTTTGTTTTGTTTGAAATCTATTTGGTGCTCACGCATAAAAGGGCATGGGCAAAACGTCTGGCGTTACCGATCTTGGTCTTAAGCATTATCGTTGATTTGATCGAATATTACATTCAAGCGAAACTCTTTTCGATGAATACGGCACGCCATCTATGGACGGAATTCCCGTTCCTGACGTTTTATTTCATCATTTCCGCTTTTGTTTCATCTTTAGGCGTTATGGGAATCGTCAGCTTTTTGGCTCATCGTCAAAAACACGAATACGGTGCATTAATGGAACTTAATCGAAAAGCGATGTTATTTTTTGTATCGATTTTAGGAGTATACGAAATATTTGCCTATATGACCGTTGATAAAGATTGGGCATTTTTAATCCTTTTTGGGCCGTTTCGTTACGTCTATTTTATCGGTTACATCTTTCTAACGTTGACCTTACCGTTTTTATGTATTGTTAAGCCTAGAAAACCTATATTTACCTTAATAGCCTCGATTTCGGTCGTTATCGGCGGTTATGTCGGACGTTACCTTTTTGTTTACGGAGGTAATGCCAATCCTATGTCCAATCGCTTCGGCGTAGGGTATGAAAAATATGATTTTTATGCGCTTTCAAAGCCTTTTAACTATGTGGCTCCTCATCTCGGAGAAATTTTGATCGTAGTAGGCTCTATCGGTGTTGCTGTTGCAATCTATAAACTTTTCGATGTTTTTTTATCGGTCGGCGAGTTGCGAGAACATCATTAAAGAGACGAAAAATATAACCATATTATAAGGAGAAAACATGAGACTAAGAAGTATAGCGAGTAGCCTGATCGTAGCGGGGCTTTTGTTCGGAGGGTGCGCAAGTAGCCAACCCGAAGCGAGCCAAGCAGCAGAGAAAGTGCTCACAGAACCCAGCGCAAAAGTTAAAGGCTTGATCGAACAATACCGCTTGGAGAACGTAACATACGATTACGTAGCAGGAGCCATCGGAAACGGTACGCGAGGCGGCGCAAAAGCACTCTTAATCGATGCGAGACCGCACCCAAAATACCTAGCAGGGACGATTCCTTCTAGCCTTAATATTCCCGATACCGAAATAGAGAAATATATCGGACAATTAGAGAAAGTAGCAAAAGATAAAGAGATT